>JGI24025J20009_10000134_pt1 | contig 56097 bp, 57 predicted proteins | sample Cruoilmetagenom3_FD_20009 | JGI IMG/M metagenome (IMG submission 20009)
TTTGGTATTTAGGCAAGGCAGAGCCTATGTGGTGTGGTTATTCCCCATAAATAGGCGATAACGCAGCATCAATGCCAAACAGGCGCTGCCCGAAGGGTTCTGCCCAGGGCCGATTTACTCTTTGTTGCCTACATGGATGTAGGTAAGGGGCGTGAGCAGGACGCGGAAGCTTTGCTCGGCTTTTACTTATTCTTACATGGATGTAAGCCAGTAGAATAACGCAGGAGCAGTTATCGAGCCCACTAGGTTACAAACCTCGCGCCGCGATTAAATCGCCCCTAGTTTGAACAAATTTTAATCCGCAAAGGTCAACAGACCCTAATTATCTGTAGCTAAAGCAATACAATTTCTTCCTTGTTTTTTCGCGTAATAAAGTGCGTTATCCGCTTTTTTAAAAAATTGCGCATGATCGCTATCGTGTTCATGCTCTATGGTGTTTATTCCCATACTGACAGACAATATACCTGTAAAGCTGTCTTTGTGGGGAATGGCCATTTTTTCAATCGATTTTTGTATTTGTTCGGCAATAAATAATGCCCCTTGCTTACCTGTTTGAGGTAACAGCACGACAAACTCTTCTCCTCCGAATCGCGCTACAAAATCTTCTGGCCTGCAGACGGTTTCAGCTAATTTTTGCGCAACTTGAAATAAACATTTATCTCCTTCGAGATGACCATATCGGTCGTTATACTTTTTAAAATTATCGATATCAATAATGATCATCGAAAGCTCACGATGCTCGTTCGATAACTTGTTAAATTCAGACGTTAGTTTTTCATCAAAGCGCCGCCTGTTGGCTATTTTAGTGAGTGAGTCTAAAAACGCCATATCACTGAGTATTTCTTGAGTTTTTAAACGCTCAGTAGCATCGTTGAATATAGCAATAAATTCTCCTTCAACACTGATACCAGAAACTTGCATCACAATCTCACTGCCATCTTTACAAGAAATTCTGTAATCATTAGCTGGAATATCATCATTATTTTGATTGGCTTGCTCAAGTGACTCCTGCCATAACGTTTGTGCAAATCTTCTGTAATCTTTTTCAGGGTAGGCTAATTTCCACCACACATTAAGATTAGGTACGTCTTGTAACGTGTAACCAAATACATCAATAAAACGTTGGTTCACTTTTAAAATATCACCAGTTACCATACAAACATCACATACCGGTAAGGGTAGAATCGTGAATAACCGCGCATAATGACTCAACTCATGCTTGCGCATGGGATGTTGGGTAGTGCTTATAACATTATAGTCTTGTTCTTTGTTTTCACGTTCAAGCGATATATTCATAGAAGCGACAAAATGCCACTCTACCCACCATTTCTCTAACTGGCTTAAAATTGCCTTTTGTGATGATTTTAAAGAGCCTAAAGAGGATTCTATAAGCCTAAACAGCTCAACAATCGGATTAGGTTCTTGATAAAGATAGGGAGCTGGCACAGTTATAATGTCATAAAATAACTTATAAGCTGATTCTTTGAATTGCTGTAGTGAATAATCGTCTTCAAAAGTAAGATTTGACACCGTTTTTTCGGACGCATCCAGCACAAACGACTTAACCAAATGTGATTGCGAGGCGTAATTCATATATTCATTCCATTGATTATATTTTAGGTTATTTAAGTATTTACGTATTTAGATACTAATTAAGATATGGTAGGTAATCTCAAATGTAAAGTTTTGTTAATGAAGAATAGCGTTACATAATTAAATACGACAAAAGCAACTTACAAAGTATGAAGTCATCAATATAATCCATCCCTTTTCATTAGCCTAAAAATGAGTAAATTACACACCAAACTACGCCTTACTAACCATTGGATGGAAAAAGTTACAACAAAATCTATTCAATCCCCCATCCTCTCTTTAAGCACCAACAAAATACATGCTATAATCGCGGCCTTTCCAAGTTAACAGTAATCTGTATAAGCGAAATTATTCATGAGCGAAAATAGTCACATTAAAGTCATCGTTGGTATGTCCGGCGGTGTTGATTCTTCTGTATCTGCATATTTATTAAAACAGCAAGGCTACCAAGTAGAAGGCTTGTTTATGAAGAACTGGGAAGAAGATGACAATGATGAATATTGCGCTGCTGCTGAAGATTTAAAAGATGCACAAGCTGTATGTGACAAGTTAGGCATTGAACTTCATACCGTTAATTTTGCTGCTGAATACTGGGATAATGTATTTGAATACTTTTTAGCAGAATACAAAGCGGGTCGTACACCCAACCCAGATATAATGTGTAACAAAGAAATAAAATTTAAAGCGTTTTTAGAGTTTGCTGCGCAAGCACTTGGTGCTGATTTTATTGCAACTGGTCACTATGTGCGCCGAGAGCTACGCGATGACAAATACGTAATGTGCCGAGGCCTAGACGATAACAAAGATCAAAGCTACTTTTTGTATACACTAAGCCATGAGCATATTGCGCAAACACTATTTCCTGTCGGAGATATTGCCAAACCAGAAGTACGCCGCATTGCTGAAGAACAGGATTTAATTACCCATGATAAAAAAGACAGCACCGGCATTTGTTTCATTGGCGAGCGTAAATTCAAAGATTTTCTGCAAAAGTTTTTGCCTGCACAACCTGGAGTAATTGAAGACACCGATGGTAACAATGTAGGTGAGCATGAAGGCTTGATGTATCACACCCTTGGCCAGCGTAAAGGTTTATTAATTGGTGGCATGAAAGAAGGCTCGGGCGAACCATGGTACGTGGTAGATAAAGATATAGAACGAAATGTTCTTGTTGTTGGTCAAGGTAAAGATCACCCTCGCTTGTACAGTAACGGCCTTAATGCAAACCAATTAGACTGGGTAGATCGTGTTGGCCCGCAAGGTACAACTCGCTGCACCGTTAAAACTCGCTACCGTCAAGAAGACTTAAGCTGTACATTACTCGTTGGAGAAGATGGTATGGCACGCGTATTGTTTGATGAGCCGCAAAAAGCCGTTACCCCAGGACAATCCGCCGTATTTTACGCTGATGAAGTCTGTTTAGGCGGTGGTATTATTGATTCGGTGATTAAGTAATGAATCAACATCAAGTCATGGCACTTGCTGCCATGTGCCAAGTAGCAAAACAAGTACAAAAGGTTGCTCAATACGGTCGTTGTGATGAACATGACTTATCAACGTTGTTATCAAGTATTGTGCAAACCTCACCCGCCTCTCCTGAGGATGTATACCAAGGCACACAAAATTTGCGTGATGGCTATAAAACATTAATGGCACAACTGAGTGCCGGTGCTCAAAAAGATGTTGAAATAGTTAAATACGTGGGTGGCTTAATGCAGTTAGAGCGAGCCCTTAGTGCCAATAGTAAGAGCCTCAATGAATTAGGTAAACGTATTGATGATATTCATCGTCGTTTAGATCATTTTGCTATTACCGATGACAGTGTTGTTGCCGGTTTAGCAGATATATACTCGTCGGTGCTAAGCCCCCTTGGGCACCGAATCCAGGTTTATGGTAAACCCGAGTTATTAAAACAGCAGCTCACTCAAAACAAAATCCGTGCGTTACTTTTAGCCGGCATTCGTAGTGCAGTATTATGGCGTCAAATGGGCGGCAAACGTCGTCATTTCTTTTTTGCAAAAAGAAAAATTCTCGCCATTGCTAAAACAAAAATTTAATTATCGTTCAAACTAAAATTTAGGAGTTATTATGGAGCTTTCAGCGTTAACGGCTATCTCTCCGGTTGATGGTCGCTACGGCAGCAAAACCACTGAACTACGCAGTATTTTTAGCGAATTTGGATTAATCAAATACCGCGTAACCGTTGAAGTGCGTTGGTTGCAAGCGTTAGCTGCAGCAAGCGATATAAAAGAAGTCCCAGCTTTAAGCGAGCAAGCAAACGGACTATTAAATGCTATCGTCGATAACTTCTGTGAAGCCGATGCACAGCGTGTTAAAGACATTGAACGCACCACTAACCATGATGTAAAAGCCGTAGAGTACCTACTAAAAGAAAAAGTAGCTGATAACGCTGAATTACATGCCATTAATGAATTTATTCACTTTGCATGTACATCTGAAGATATTAATAATCTATCTCACGGTTTAATGTTAAGTGAAGCACGTAACAATGTTATTTTACCTTATTGCGATGAGCTATTAAGCGCAATTAAAGAAAAAGCTGTTGAATACAAAGCCATTCCAATGATGACTCGTACGCATGGGCAACCTGCAACCCCATCAACTATGGGTAAAGAGTTTGCAAACGTATACATGCGTTTAAAGCGTCAACGTGATCAAATTGCCCAAGTAGAAATGCTAGGCAAAGTAAATGGTGCTGTAGGTAACTACAATGCTCACCTAAGTGCTTACCCTGATTACGACTGGCATACTCACGCAGATAAATTTGTAGCTAGCCTAGGTTTAACACTTAACCCGTTTACCACACAAATTGAGCCGCATGACTACATTGCAGAACTATTTGATGCTATTGCGCGTTTTAATACTATATTGCTCGATTTTGACCGCGATATGTGGGGATACATTGCGCTTAATCACTTCAAGCAAAAAACCATTGCTGGTGAAATTGGCTCATCAACTATGCCACACAAAGTAAACCCTATAGATTTTGAAAACTCAGAAGGTAACTTAGGTTTAGCTAATGCCATATTAGGTCACTTAGCGCAAAAGCTGCCTGTTTCTCGTTGGCAACGTGATTTAACTGATTCAACCGTATTACGTAATTTAGGTGTAGGTATGGGTTATGCTGTTATTGCATACCAATCTACACTTAAAGGTGTAAGCAAGCTAGAAGTTAACGAACAACGTTTAGCCGATGAGCTTGACCAAAACTGGGAGCTACTAGCAGAGCCAATCCAAACAGTAATGCGTAAATACGGCATCGAAAAACCATATGAAAAGCTAAAAGATTTAACGCGTGGTAAACGTGTAAATCAAGAAATTATGGCTGATTTCATTGATGGTTTAGATTTACCAGACGCTGCAAAAGCAGAAATGAAAAAGCTAACCCCAGCCAACTACATTGGTCGCGCTGTTGAGTTTATTGATGATTTAGTTTAATTACTCAAATCTACTAATAAAAAGCGAAAGGTACCTGCCTTTCGCTTTTTTCATTTAGGTCTTAACGTTATAGGCATTCTATGTATCAATTAAAAATAAATGAATTATCTGAGCAAGCGTTTTTAAATCAATATTGGCAAAAAAAGCCACTGTTAATCAAAGGAGGTTTTAGTGACTTTAAAGACCCTCTTGATGCCAATGAACTGGCAGGCCTCGCCATGGAAGACAGCATAGAGTCGCGTATTATAACCAACCATAACCAGCAATGGCAGTCTCATCAAGGGCCGTTTGAAGATTTTGAAATACTCACCGATGAGCACGCTACTTTATTAGTGCAAGCAGTCGATCATTGGCACCCAGAAGCCGCACAATTGCTTGAGCCATTTCGTTTTATTCCTAACTGGCGTATAGATGATTTAATGATCAGCTACTCAACCCCTGGCGGTGGTGTTGGACCACACTTGGATCAATATGATGTATTTATTATTCAAGGAGAAGGCAAACGCCATTGGCGAGTAGGCTTACCTGATGCCTCATTAAAGCAATTTGCTCAAAATAAAAGCTTGCTACAAGTTGAAGCTTTCACTGCAGTGATTGATTGCGTTTTAGAGCCAGGTGACATTTTGTACATACCACCAGGTTGTCCACATGAAGGCTATGCCATTGAAAATGCTTTAAACTACTCGGTCGGATTTAGAGCCCCTAATCAACAAGATTTACTGTCTAGCTTTGCAGATCATATTATTGACACAGAAAGCGGTCAAAAACGTTACACGGATCATACTCTCGCGCTACGTGATTCAAAAGGTGAGCTTACGCAAAGCGAAATTGATAAAGTAAAAACGTTAATGCAGGCTTTAATAGAAAACGACAGCTTATTTAAAAATTGGTTAGGAAACACATTAAGTCAACCTAAGCATGATATGGATTTAGCCCCTGAAGAAAACCCGTTTAGTACAGCTGAAATTATGCAACAACTTGACAGTGATATGACATTTGAGCGTATTGGTGGCACGCGTGCAATTTACCAATGCATCGGTGATGAGCTGCTTTTAAGTGTTAATGGCGAAAACTACCCTTTACCGCTATCTGATTTAGAGGCTGTAAAACAGCTAACTGATTTTATTGAATTTGATAGCAGCTTGCTGAATTCAACCACACCTAGCCTAGATTTTATCGAAACCTTTACTACACTGGTTAATGAGGGTATTTGGTTTAGCTAGGAGGAGGCTATGGTTTATACTGTTGACAAAGTTGATTGGCAAAGTGAAAAAGATCAACTTCAACAAATAAGAGAGCGTGTTTTTGTTTACGAATTACATATTCCAAAGAATATTGAATTTGATAGCTTAGATGCGCTCGCTCAACATATTCTGGTTACCGATAATATGCACTCACCTGTTGCCACAGGTCGATTATGTAATGATGGTTTAATAGGAAGAATTGCCGTACTACCCCAGCACCGCAATCGCAACGTTTATAAATCTCTACTTAATTTCATTGTAAAGCTTGCCGCAGAGCAAGGTATTGAGGCTGTCAGTATTAACTGTATTTTAAATGAAGTAGAACGATTCAAAAATAACGGCTTTACTGTGCAAGGGCACGTTTTTATGGAAGCTGGCATTCCAAGACAGAGAATGGAATGCCCCATCACATGCTTTGAAACACGGCCATTTACTTTAGTGCATTAACCAAAAAACGAGCCATTTGGCTCGTTTTTTACTTTATTCTTGTCGGTAATCTTTGAAGAACCGCTGCATTTTCATCATCGCACTGCTTAAATCATCTTTATTAGGTAAAAACACCAATCTAAAATGATCGGGATCTGGCCAGTTAAAAGCGCGCCCATGTACTAATAATATTTTTTCTGCCTTTAACAAGTCAAACATCATTTGTTCATCATTTTTAATATTAAACAATTTTGTATCAACTTTGGGAAATGCATACAGCGCCCCTTTTGGCTTTTTACAGCTTATCCCCTCAATTGCATTTAATCCACGCCAAGCAATATCTCGTTGCTCGTATAAGCGGCCTCCGGGCTCAATTAAGCTATCAATGGATTGTACCCCACCCAATGCTTGCTGAATGGCATATTGAGCAGGGACGTTTGCGCATAAACGCATTGAGGCAAGAATATCGAGGCCTTTAATTAAATCTGTCATTAAGGCAGTGCGCCCGCTTAGCACCATCCAACCCATTCTAAGACCAGCGGCGCGATATGTCTTAGCTAAACCGTTAAACGTAATAATGGGAATATCGTCGCACAATGCACCAATAGAAGTATGGGTAACGCCGTCGTACAGAATTTTCTCGTATATTTCGTCACTTAACAGTAAAAGCTTGTGCTCTCGGGCAATGTTGATCAATTCTTCAAGCAAGGCATCACTGTACACTGCCCCTGTTGGATTATTAGGGTTTATTAACACCAATGCTTTAGTTTTCGAGGTGATTTTACTTTTAATATCATCAATATCAGGAAACCAATCTTGCTCTTCATCACATAAATAGTGAACAGGGTTACCGCCTGCTAACTTTACCGACGCAGTCCAAAGCGGATAATCGGGTGCAGGAATTAATACTTCATCGTCATTATTTAACAACGCTTGAGTGACCATTTGAATCAGTTCACTCACACCGTTACCAATGTAAATATTATCAACGTCTAAGTTGTGTAAACCACGCTGTTGGTAATGCTGATAAATAGCAACACGCGCAGAGTAAAGCCCTTTAGAATCACAATAGCCTTGAGCAGAATATAAATTACGAATAATGTCGCGGTGCATATCTTCTGGCATATCAAAACCAAACGCCGCGGGGTTACCAATATTAAGCTTAAGTACTTTTTGGCCCTCATCTTCCATTTTTTTAGCTTGCACTAAAACGGGGCCACGGATGTCATAACAGACGCCGTCTAATTTATGACTCTTTTTTATTTCTGACATTGTTACCTCTAAAGAGAAAGTTAGCCTTAAGACTAACTCAGTAAAGCCGTGAATTACTAGGGGAAATTAAGCGCTTAAAACTGAAAAAAATTCACGTTAACACTTTATTCTGTTCTTCATTAAACGGGTTTATCGCTGAGCGTGCCACTCATTTAATTTTGCTTGCGAGCCAGTAACTTGCGCCATTAAATTATTTGCTGCATCAACAGCCTGCTCGTCATTCCCATTATTTAAATTATATTCAATTAAACGTGCTACCTCGGCTAAACTTGCCGCTCCAAATTGAGCCGCATTTGATTTAAGGCTATGAGAATGGCGAATTGCAGCCTCTTTATCTTGGCCAAGCGCTGCAATAGTTTCGTTCCCTAAGCGCTCAAATTCCGCACAACAAAATTCCAGCGTATCTGGAAATTGTTCACCTAATAGCGATTCCATACTTTCTAAAGCGGATTCGTCGATACTGATTTCTGTCATATTGATGCCCTATAATGCGTTCCTGCAATTTATATTTCATCTCTTACTCTATATCTAAGCACAAAAAAAACCAACTTTATTAATGCAAAAATGTATAATTAAGTTAAATGTATTAATCGAATGGTTAGCTTATGGCACGTGCCCTTTGTGAACGCTGTAATTTTTCGCTAAGCACCTGTATTTGCAATGCAATCACCTGTGTTGATAATCAAACTCAGGTTGTTGTGTTACAGCACCCCAGTGAAGCAAAAATTAGTAAAAATACGGCACAGTTATTGGCATTAAGTTTAACGCGATGCAAAATAATTATAGGCGAAAATAATCAAGATTTTGCTTGCTTGCAAAAGCTGCCGCTCAGCTCGACCGTGTTACTCTATCCAAACGAGGACGCAATTGAGTTAGATGTAGCTAATGACAATGAAAACGTGCGACCCATTACACATTTAATAGTGCTCGATGGTACATGGAATAAAGCCTTTAAAATTTTGCAATTAACCCCACTATTACAACAGTTTAAAACAGTAAGCTTTCGCCAAATTCCCACGAACCGTTATACTATTCGTAGAGCCCCAAGAGCAGATAGCTTGTCAACGCTAGAGGCCGTAGCGCATAGTTTATCGCTCATTGAAGCACTCAATCCGGCGCCGTTGTATGATTTATTAGATGAGTTAATTACCAAACAAACCCAACATATGCCCACTCACGTAAAAGCACGTTACCTGTAATTAAAAATGAAATAACCAATGCGTAATACCCCTTCTCGATTAAAGCGTGGATTTTCACGCCAAGGCCCTGACTATCGTTTTGACGACCAAGTTGATTTTAGCGATATTAGAACGACTTTTGGTTTTCGTTCGATGGTCGTTGGTAAGTGGGTGACTAAAGAAGAGCGATTTATTAGTGCCAATCTAATTTATGATGCGCTAGCTGATTTAGCGCAAATTTTACATTTACCACCAACAGCAATTGGCCTTCGCGGTAAGCTTAACTTTGCCTTTGGTCACGGTGGGCAAAAAGGCGTGCAAGCACACTATAATGCTTACGATCAAACTCTCGCACTGGCAAAAAACGCAGGCGGCGGTGCTTTAGCCCATGAGTGGTTTCATGCATTTGATCATCATATTAGTGAGCATTTATTTAAATCAAAAACCCGCTTTGGTTTCGCCTCTAAGTTATGGTTATCAAACTCTCCCGATTTGAGCCATCCACTTAATGATGCACTTAATCAATTTTATAAGCAGGTATTTTTAGAACAAAACGGTGAAGATGCGAATGAATTTGTACAACGCTGTATCGCGTTTGATAAGAAGCACAAGCAACAATACATGAGTATGCCAGAGGAGCTTGCAGCTCGTTGTTTTGAAGCATGTATAAACCAGCATCAAACAATCAAAAACAGTTTCTTAGTCAGCGGGTTAAGTAATAATAGTTTAATTTATCCTGAGTTAAAGCACACATTACACGCCAATGAAGCACTTAACCATTATTTTCAACTATTAGGTTATGTGCTTCATCAACGAGAAAAATAATCTATTCCTTAGATTTGTTATTTATCGTCACTAATACGGCTTGCTACCGCGCTATTCTGATCTTTATATTTGGCATCAATGCGGGTGTTATAAGGGTTTTCACATGGGCCGGTTAGCGTTTCAAAACTCATTGCACCAATCTTCATCATGGGTCTAAGCGCAAGTGGCAGTTTACCCGAGTTATAAAACTCTAAAACAATATTACCACTCCAACCAGGGTCGATTCTGTGTGCGGTTACATGCACCATTAAACCTAAACGTGCCAGCGACGAACGCCCATCTAACCAGCCAACAATATCTGCAGGTAGGGTTACTTTTTCATAGGTTATTGCTAATGCAAGCTCGCCGGGGTGTAAAAAGAATGCTTCGCCTTCATCTAGTACAATTTCGTCGCTCATAATTGATTCTAAGGCTTTATTAAGCTGATCTTTTGGACCACTTAAGTCAACAAAAGCGGCATTATGGGCATGAAAAGTTCTAAACTTATTACCCAAACGAAGATCCGCAGTCACCCCAGAAATCATTTCACTGGTCGGGGCGGGCTCAATAACAATGCGCCCGTCGTTTAAATATTCTTTTATATGTGTATCTGAAAGTCTCATTTTTAATCTTCCGTAATCACAACTTCAATCGCGTTGTGATGTTGTTGATAATAAAGCGTACTGGCGATGAGCCGTGCGGCTGCACTGTAAGTTTCACTTATAGCTGCATTTGCATCATTGGCAATCAATTTACCTTGTTCAGAGGATTCTCTGATATTAATCGCAAGCGGAATATGTGAAAGCACAGGAACACCATGCTTCAAGGCTAACTTTTGTGCGCCATCTTTACCGAATACATGATTAGCTTCACCGCAATGCCCGCAAATGTAATGGCTCATATTTTCAATTAAACCAAGCACTGGCACGTTTACTTTATTAAACATAGCAATGCCTTTTTGCGCATCTGCCAACGCTAAGTCTTGTGGCGTCGTAACAATTACAGTGCCACTGGCAGGTACTTTTTGGCTCATGGTTAATTGAATATCGCCAGTGCCTGGGGGCATATCGACGATTAAGTAATCAAGCTCACCCCAATCGGTTTCATTTAATAGCTGACTAAGCGCGCCTGAGGCCATAGGACCGCGCCATACAGTTGCATCGTCGCTAGGCACTAAAAAGCCAATAGATTGCGCTTTGATACCGCTGGCATCAAATGGTTGTAATTGTTTGTTGTCTTTAGTGACAGGCTCACTGCCTACCAAACCTAACAACATAGGAATAGACGGTCCATAAATGTCGGCATCTAAAATGCCTACTTTAGCGCCCTCGTTTTTAAGCGAACCGGCAAGATTTACAGCCGTAGTAGATTTGCCTACCCCACCTTTGCCTGAGGCCACTAAAATAATGTGCTTTATGGCTTTAAATTTTGCAGGCTCTTTAAGTGCCACAACCGCACTTACATTTACCTCGATTTTAAGTCGCTCAGCTAAAAAATTAGCAACATGCGGCATTTCAGATTGCGCGGCAAAAGGAAGAGTGAGTTTAACAATAATTGATTTATCGGTGTTTTGAGTAATATCAGCAATAAAATCTTGCTCAATACCCACAGCAAAAGCGGCACTGCGATAGGCCGCTAAAGCAGAAATAATCGGTTGTTTTTGCACCGATTTAGCAGAGAATAGTTTCGACAGTCCAAACATAGCAATAAAATAGCGTTTCTTTGATGAAAAGTGCCACGGAATTATGTAACATTCAGGGCATTAACACCAGTCAATTAGTAAATATCAATAAGCAGTGTACTCTGTTACTACCGCGCTTATCGATAATGTAATAATTTTCATCTGTTCCTAGCTAGGAACGCTTAATTTGGAATGATTATGGCACAGCGAAAGATCCTGATTACTAGCGCATTACCTTATGCCAATGGCCCTACCCATTTGGGGCATTTATTAGAGTATATTCAAACTGATATTTGGTCGCGTTTTCAAAAACTACAAGGCCACGAAGCATACTACGTGTGCGCCGATGATGCTCATGGCACACCTATTATGCTTAATGCGCAAAAGCAAGGGATCACGCCAGAGGAAATGGTTAAAAACGTTAGCATAGAACGCCAACGCGATTTTGCTGATTTTAATATCAAATTTGATAATTACCACAGCACTCACAGCCAAGAAAATAAAGAATTTAGTGAGCTTATTTATAACCGCCTTAACGATGCCGGTCATATTAAAAAGCACACTATTTCTCAGTTATTCGATCCAGAAAAAGGTATTTTTCTGCCAGACCGCTTTGTTACTGGCACCTGCCCTACCTGTAAATCAGAAGATCAAAACGGTGATAGCTGTGATGCCTGTGGCGCAACTTATAGCCCAACAGAGCTAATCAACCCACGCTCTGTCATGTCGGGTGCTGAGCCTATTTTAAAAGATTCTGAGCATTACTTTTTTGACTTACCAGCCTTTGAAGGCATGCTTAAAGAATGGCTACACTCAGGCACAATCCAACAAGAAATGGCGAACAAACTAGATGAGTGGTTTGCCGATGGTTTGCAGCAGTGGGACATAAGCCGTGATGCACCTTATTTTGGTTTTGAAATTCCAAACGCACCAGGTAAATATTTTTACGTATGGCTAGATGCGCCTATTGGTTATATGGCGAGCTTTAAAAACTTATGTGACAAACAAGACATCGACTTTGATGCGTTTTGGCAAGAAGGCTCTGACGCTGAGCTTTATCATTTTATTGGTAAAGACATTATCTATTTCCACAGCCTGTTTTGGCCTGCTATGTTAGAAGGCGCTCAATTTAGAAAGCCTACTAACGTATTTGCCCATGGATTTGTTACTGTTAATGGCGCGAAAATGTCTAAATCAAAAGGCACGTTTATTAAAGCGCGTACTTATTTAGATAACCTAGATCCTGAATTTTTACGTTATTACTACGCAGCTAAACTTAATAGTGGTATTACCGATTTAGACTTAAACCTAGAAGATTTTGCACAGCGTGTAAATTCAGACTTAGTGGGTAAAGTAGTTAATATTGCGAGCCGTTGTGCTGGCTTTATTACTAAAAAGTTTGACGGTAAGTTAAGCGACACAATTATGGAACCACAGCTGCTTGCTGAATTCCAAAACGCCTCAGCCACTATTACTGAACATTACGAAAATCGTGAATACAGCCGCGCAATCCGTGAAATTATGGCGCTTGCTGATAAAGCAAATCAATTTATTGATAATGCTGCGCCTTGGGTGCTTATTAAAGACGAGTCTAAGCAAGAAGAAGCGCATCAGGTATGTTCGTTAGGACTTAACCTATTTCGCGTGCTGATCACTTACTTGAAGCCTGTACTGCCTGGTATGGCGACAAATGTTGAAGCCTTTTTAAATGATGAGCTTACATGGCAAGGTGTGCAAACTGCACTAATAAGCCACCCTATCAATAAATTTAAGCCGTTAATGCAACGTGTTGAAATGGACAAAGTGAATAAAATGGTTGAAGAATCAAAAGAAAGCTTAATCGCTGAAAAAGACAAAATCGATCCTAATAGCCCACTGGCAAAAGAGCCTATCGCAGCTGAGATTGAATTTGATGACTTTGCAAAAGTAGATTTACGCGTTGCTAAAATTGCTAAAGCAGAGCACGTAGAAGGTGCTGACAAACTGCTTAAGTTAACTCTTGATTTAGGCGGCGAAACACGCCAAGTATTTGCAGGCATTAAATCAGCCTACGCACCAGAAGACATCGAAGGAAAGCTAACCGTGATGGTTGCTAACCTTAAACCACGTAAAATGCGCTTTGGAATGTCTGAAGGCATGGTACTTGCCGCAGGCCCTGGCGGTAAAGAAATATACATTCTTAACCCAGACGATGGTTCAGAGCCTGGTATGCGAGTAATGTAAACTCTGCGCTAGTTTAAAAAAGCCGCTAAATATTTAGCGGCTTTTTTATTGTTGACGTTATTTAGCTAAGGCGACTACTTTTGCCAAATGAATCACTAAGCATTGGGAGCTAATATAGATAAACCAATTTATATAGCGCACCTGAGGATAAAAACCTTGCCCTTGGTTACCATAAATCCAAAAAGCACCAATAATGGCATCGGCCAATGCAGCAAGGAAAAGCCCTAAGCTCACCCACATTATTGGTTTGGGCGCATGAAACCCACCATAAGCAATAACCAACATAAGGCCCATAAGCGCCACGGCAGTTACCACCACACTATAAACGCCGGTCATAGCTAAAATAGGTATACCAGCCCCATCAAGGTACATAGTAGCGAGCGACGTAGCACTTATCACCAGTACAACAAGCATAAAAAGTATGCTTTTTAATTGCGATATAGCTTGCTGCCTTTTATAGGCCAACACACAGGCTAAAAATAAAAGGCTATAGCCAGGTGCAAAAAATAAAATTGAATCAATTAAGTAGTCATGCTTTATTAACGTTGCATAGCGATGATAGTGCTGGGATAGGTTAAAGTTAATCACATCCCCTACTGTGCACAGCATTAAAGCTGCGCTACATAGAACCGCTATAAAGCGTAACTGCTTATCTTTAAACTGATGAAATACCCAAGCAGAAATTGCCACACTATTAAACATCAGCAAACACAGCGAGCTCACTGTTAAGAACAATAAAATTTCTTTATTGTTAGGTGTAAAAAGTCCTATCAACATCACAACCAAAGCGCATAGCCAAGCAATAAAAGAAATAACTTGATGAGGGTGTTTTATAGTTATGTAATTGATTGCACTATCCAAGTTTGAAATTCATAAATTTAATTTAGCAAATTATTATCGCTTAGGGTTTATTTTTTTTATGCCCCGTTTGCATTTCTTTTTGTGTTTTTAGCCGACATTGTGCCAACTGCTCAAGTCGAATAGCTTTAATTGCCGCCAAGGGGTCATCAGCACTAAGTCCACCAGCATCATAGGTGTTTTGTTGATTTATTACTTTATTATCATCTTGTTTAGTATACATATTATTCTCACTTGGGACCGTTTATCGATTTTAGCCACGGTACATCGAATAAAAAAGTGCTGAAACACTGTACGATTTAGTTGAAAAATACCTGACACTCTATATATTAGTAGTTACTAATATTAAGGGGTGTATTATGCGCATTATTTTACTTTTTTCCAGTTTATTTATTTCATCCGCTGCTTTTGCTAACAATGTTGACGATGCGCGCAAAACTATTAAGACATTTTCAACTGATTTAAAACAGATACTGGTTAGCACCATGCAACAAAATGGACCTATAGCGGCGATTAGTGTATGTAATACAGCCGCACCCGCTATCACTTCACAACACAGCAATAGTGCATGGCAAATTAGCCGCAGTGCGTTAAAAACACGTAACCCAGATAATCAACCCGATGAATGGTTAAGAAATGTTTTATTAAATTTTGAACAACGTAAGCTCAATGGCGAGCCTATAGCAAAAATAGAACACCAAACACAAAGGTCAGATGGCTGGTATTTTATAAAAGCGATCCCCACTCAAAAGGCGTGTTTAGTATGTCATGGCAGTCACATTGCACCTGAAGTTGCTAAAAAAATAGCCGCTTTGTACCCTAGCGATCAAGCAACAAATTTCAAACAGGGTGATATTCGTGGTGCCTTTATCGTTAAAAAGCCGATTAAAAAGCACCGACAGTAATTACGTCATCGAGCATTCGCTGCGTTTCGTTTTCTGTGGGCAACATATAAAGTATACGGCAACATTACGAGCTGATTTAATATGATAGCTAATATCAGCGCAAACAATAATGCACTGGTGGTTAAAGGGATCCCTAACTTAAAGTTATCAAGTGTATTTTGTAATCTTTCGAAACGATCAGGGGAGAATATATACAGCAATTTTTGCACTAAATTACCTTGCTCAAATAGCTTCATACCTTGATTTAAGTCTGCGAATAGCATCAAGGTTTGCTGTTTTTGTTCTGCATCGGCTCTGACACTCGGTTCCGTGTTTTCTAAATGACGGTTTATCATTGCTTGTGTGCTAGAAAATTTATATTGCTTTGCTGTATCTGCATAGCCATCAACTTGCCACTTGGTCGCATGATACAAGCCCGCTAAATGTTGTTGGTAATGATCACTTAGCTGCGGTAGTTGCAATGCAATAATAAAAGCGCAAGCAAATATTAATTTATCGAACATGTTAACGATCATCATAATCCTTTGTGCTGCTCTAATTTAAACAGATAGATAGTGTTACTATGCTATACCATTTACTTAGTTAAGTGACTTACTTTTATGTAGATAAATTTTATCGAGAGAAAGGTAAATAGTTATTTCAAGCTCGTAAATAATAATCCTTAACGTGATAAATGGTAGTATAAGTATGATTTCAATAGCAAAGCGCTAAGTTTTTATTGATCACCTTAATGTTTACGTGTTGCTAAAATAGCAACATTTCTGTAGATAAAACCCCGTGAATAGCTGAAATACTTACTAGAACGAGCATAAAGTATTAATAGCTAATTCTAAATGCCCTCTTTAATACTAGTGATTTTTACACTATATTAAAAGATAATTAAGCGTCTGTTAATATTGAGAAAGAGTTTGTGGAAGCGAATAAAAATAATACCACTGTTGAAGAGAAAGCAACTGAAGATCAAAAAAAGTTTTTCCTCGATTTACTTCCAGGGAAATTAATTGATATACAATTTAACAATCCTATTCAGGTTCGCTTTAAACTCACTTTAATCGGCTACGACACCGGTAAATATTTAATATTAAAATACCCTGCTCAAGCAGGTAAAAACGACTACAGCGATATTTTAGTTGAAGGTAATGGCGCCATTGTTCGTTATATCATCGAAGATGAGCGCGGTGAATGTGTGGCTTTTTCTACCAGTATATTAGCGATTTCATTTCGCCCTGAACGGTTAATTTATCTAGCGTACCCTAAAAAAATCGAAAGCCGTCAATTACGTGAAACTAGCAGGCTACCGACTCATATTCCAGCTAAAATAAGTTTACACAAAGGTGATATAGACGCCGATAGTAAGAGCTTATTGCATGGGTTAATTATTGATATTTCACCCAGTGGCTGCCGTTTTGCGATACATGTGAGCTCTGGATTTGTAGCGCTAAAAAAACGCCAAGTATTTGTGCATATTTTGTCACCGATAGACAATAAGTCTGTCATAGTCACGTCCTATATCAGAAATAATCAAATGAAGGGGAATCGCCTTAGTGTTGGTATCGAGTTCGATGCATCAGAGCAAACTAAGCTGAATGAGCTACTCGAAGCGTATTCAATTGATATAGATTAGAAAAATCACAAACGAATTAAGGCTAAAACCTTGTGGTTAGCCTTGCTAACAGCAGTTCTATTACTCTAAAGGTTTTAAAAATCTCTCTGCTCTAGGTAAATAATAGTTGTCGTAATCAAGCGATACAATCACACGCTCGGCTTTACCTAGTAATTCATCACGTGGGATGAGCCCTATTACTCTAGAATCTGCACTATTATCACGGTTATCACCCATGGCTAAATAGTAGTGTTCAGGAATTGTTATTTCATCAAAGCTCGATAAACGTGATGGTGTATTACTAACGCGGATTGAATGCTTATAACCATTTAAGTTTTCTATTTTATCTAAAGAAGTCGTATTACTTTGCAAATGTGTGTAATTAAGCTTTTCGCCGTTGATTATAAGTTCATTATTTTTAAGTACAATAGTATCTCCAGGTACACCTATTACTCGCTTAATCAAACGGTTATCCGCTACTTTCGAGTCAAATACAATAATATCGCCAGTTTGTGGGTCCCCCATTCTCAACAGGGATACATGCGTAAATGGTATACGTAAATCATACGCCATTTTATCGGTAAGGATTCGATCGCCTTCTTCAATAGTCGGTTTCATTGAACCTGTTGGTACTTCATACCAATCGGCAACGGCACTTCTAAACACACTCATTAAAATAATGAATACAATTAAAGAACGATTATTTTTCCAAAATTTATAAAGTCGCTTCATGTTTTGTCTCTGCTATGGGTTAAGTATTTATTTGACTGTATAAACGCAGAGCCGTTCAAAGGAGTGTGTAACAAAACATGTTTAATGATAGAGACATGTATAAAACATGTCTCTAAAGGTGGTTTACTGCTGATTTAACTTGTCTTTCGCTTCTTGTACTTTTGCAAAATCAAGACCTAATTCATCAGTGGCTTCTTTAATCAAATGCGGTTGAGTCATCACCACAGCCATTAGTTGCTGAAGCTTTTCAGGTGGTATACCCAGCTCTTGCACTAATGCCATAGCCATCATTGGGTTTTGGGTAAATGCTTCAAACAACGCAGCTACTTTTTCATCACTAACGTTGTGCTCTTTTAATATTGCAATAATTGGATTCATTATTTGCCTTAATATTTTATAGTGTTCACTAAATTATATGGGCGCACAGCCTAATTAACAATATTAATCCCGCTGTGCTTGCTTATATCATTCAACCAGTAGCACAACTTTACCTGAGTTTTCATTACCCTCTAAAATGGCATGAGCCTCACTGGCTTGCTGCCATGACATGGTTTTATAAATATTAAAGTCATAGTTCTGATTGGCAATATCATCATAAAAACGCACGACAAAGGCATCTCTCAGAGCCCGTTTAAACTCAATACTGCGATTACGTAGCGTTGATGCATGAAACGAAATCCGCTTTTGTAATAAACGTGCAAAGTCTACCTCTGCAAAGCGCCCGTCTAAAAATGCCAGCATAATAATCTGACAATCCATTGCGGCCACTATGGCATTTTTATTTAAATAGCTACCAGAAACAGGGTCAACAATTGCGTTTGCAGTTAGCTTATTTGATTTCATATACTCAACAAAATCAGTGGTTTTATAATTAATTACGTGGTCAGCACCCAACCTTTTAGCATGTTCACACTTTTCATCCGAACCCGCGGTAATCACTACTTGTGCACCAGCACTTTTTGCCATTTGAATAGCAGCCCCACCAACACCACTGGCACCGGCATGAATAAGTGCCGTTTGCCCTGATTGTAACTTGCCTAATTCAAATAGCGCACCAAAGGCTGTTAAATACACTTCGCTTATAGCGGCACCTTGCGCCATAGAGATATGATCGGGCAATATCATTAACTGCTGCGCATCTACTGCGACGTATTCACTGTAAGCGCCACCAGCACATAAAGTAAAAATACGCTTACCGAGCCATTTAGGGTCTACCTCACTGCCAAGCTCACACACGGTGCCTGCACACTCAAGTCCTAAAATAGAGCTATCCCCTTCAGGGGCAGGATACTTACCTTGACGCTGCATACAATCAGCGCGGTTAACCCCAATCGCTGCCACTTTTACCAGCACTTCATTATTGTTAACCTTCGGTTTATCGGTTTTCGAAAACGCTAACTGCTGCTCATGATGTGAAATGTACTGCATAAGTCTCCTTGTATTGGGTTTATTTGATTTTTCGCCACACTTCGGCTTCAACTAGCTGGCCATTTTCTGTAAGAGAATGATGCCACAAATTCCCTTCAACTTTATAATCAAAAGCCATGGTTTTACCCATCAATGATGCAATATTTCCATACTCAAAGGTTTCAATAAATTGCCCATCGGTTAATTGGTACTGGCCACCACCAGCATAACTAAATTGGCCATTTTTTTCTGTGATATAGCTAAAGTGTGTTGCTGTTACTAATTTGATTGAAGTTATCTCTGGGGCTTTAGCGCTGACAAACCCATCTTCTACCGCGTATTTTCCTTGAACAAACTCCCACGTACCTAATAGGGGATTGGCAAATACAGAGTATGGCAATAAAACTAAGCAAGCGAATATAGTAAATTTCATCATAATCCTTATCGTGTTAACTGTGCCTGAAGAAACCAACTCAGCGTTAATTTACTGACATAGTATTAAAACGCCAACTTTGCTTATAAGGGTATACATCTGGAAGCTGGCCTTGCTCAATTCCTTGCTGGATCATTTGCCAGTACTTTGCCGTAAATAAATCACTATGGTAATGATTAAAGTGGTTAAACGCACTGTTACTGGCACTAAAAAACACTTTAAACTGACTGGGAAATATATCATTTTGGTCAATATCAAAATAGCTGTGTGAGCTTAATTCTTCTAACGCGTTTTGTGTATTTGGCACGTCTCTAAAATTGCAATCGGTGAGAGGGCAAATTTCATCATAATCATAAAATACTATTCGCCCCCAACGTGTTACGCCGAAGTTTTTCATCAGCATGTCACCAGCAAAAATATTTGCACTGGCAAGCTCTTTTATCGCTTTACCATAATCAAGCATCACTTGCTGAAGTGATTTACTATTACATTGATTGATATACAGGTTGAGCGGTGTCATTTTTCGCTCAACGTAAACATGCTTTAGTATTAAGGCTTTGCCGGAAATGACTAAGCTATCGCCAATGTGTTTTTTCATTTCTATTAGCAGTTCATCACTAAAACGGCTTAAGTCAAATGCAAGGTATCTAAACTCATGAGTGTCAACTAATCGCCCTACTCTGTCAGCTTGTTTTACAAAGTTATATTTATCTTTTACTTGTTGTTTAGTTGCTGTTTTTGGGGCACTAAACTTATCTTTTATTACCTTGTATACATAATCTAGGCCGTCAATGGTAAAAACTAGCATCACCATACCCGGAGTCCCTGGCGCTAGATGGTACGTGTATTCTGCGGGACTACTTTTAGTCGTATCTACTTTATAACGATAAAATTCGGTTTTTGCATGTTTAATAAAACCAATCGCATTAAATAATTCAAAACGTTGTTTGTGAGGCATTAATATACTGAGGTAGTCAACATAACGAGCAGGTTGGTCGGTATCTACCATAAAATAGGTACGTGCAAAGCCAAATAATAAACTAAGTTGATCAGCCCCCATCATTACAGCATCAATTGTAAGCCCATCGGGGGTATTTAAAATAGCAATTGCAAAGGGCATGTTATCTCCATTTTTGGCAATACATCGCCCTATGACATAACATGCCTTATTACGATAAAAATGCGAATTAGCGTATTCAATATAACCGTCATTTAAGTTTATTAATTCGTATACTTGTCGACATTGCTGCTGAGCACCTTGCGTTAACGTTGCTTGTAGCTTAGTTAAATCACTACTTAAATCTTTAAATGGGACTCTAAACACTTGCTCATTTAATAAGGCTTTAATTGCCTGATCAAACCCTTCTTTTAAGGAGATACGACTTACAAGCCCTTCATAGGAACGCGGCTGACCTCGGTATTTTGCTTTTAATACAAATAAGTGAACTGTGCGAATTTTTTTATCATCCCAAATAGCGCCAAAAGTAGAATTAAAAAATGTATGCGCAATGGGTTGGTTTTCATGCTCTTTTACCATCCCACCATAAATATTTTTTGCCCGCTGCCATGTTTGAGGGCAATTCAATTCATCATAAGCAATCACTCTAACGGCTTCACTTACTTGCTTTACTAAGCGTTCATACACTTGTAAGCGCTCTCGCATTGCTGCTTGCACCTCATGATACTGGCGTTGTTCAAAGCGACTTTGTGCCCCTAAGGTGATATTTAAAAATTGTGAAAACATAGCCTCAAAGCCTGCAAATATCGCTCGGGCTAACTTAGTGGCGACCACGGATTGTACCGAATTATGTTGAGAGGTTAATGGCGTGCTTGGCATGATTTAGGCGCTTCTATTTTTAGCAATTATGCTGATTATTTTTTATTAGAGGTTTACACCTTAGCAAGCACACTTTAATTTAGGTAATTAATACAGCAAATAAATAAAATTGATCATATGAATATAAGAAATGTCGACCTCAATTTACTCGTCTATTTAAATGTATTAATAGATGAAAAAAGCGTATCAAAAGCAGCTAATAAGCTTGCTTTAACTCAACCAGCGATGAGTAATGCGTTAAAACGTTTAAGAGATTTATTTGATGATCCTTTGCTGGTACGAGCTGCGGGCTCTATGACTCCCACAGCCAAAGCACTGTCACTCAAACCTGAAATTGAAGCGCTGCTTAAAATGGCAGAGGAGATCACTCAGCCAAGTGAGCATTTTAACCCAGCAACTGCACAGGTTACATTTCGTATTATGGCAAACGATTATTTAGAATCGACTCTAATTGCCCCCTTTATTTGCGAGCAACTAGCTAAAAACCCGGGCATTGACTTTGATGTGCTCAGTCCCAGTGATGTAAATTTACAAGATATGGAAAAAGGGACTATCGATTTGGCAATAAATCGTTTTAATGGTCTGCCGCGCTCTTTTCATCAAGCGACTGTATGGCGAGATAATTATTGTTGTTTAACCCACCCAAAAAATGATTTTTTGACGCATGCTAACTTAAATCAATACCTACAAAGCGAACATATATGGGTTAACCGCGCAGGCTGGGGGCCAGAGCCCGCAGTGACCAATAAGTCAGGAAAACAAAAATTAGGCTGGGTAGATGAAGCTTTGTGGCAATTAGAACAAACCCGTAAAATACGCGTATTTACTCGCCATTACATGATTGCCAGCTTACTGTGTCAATCTGAGCAACTCATAGCTACGCTACCCCGTCGTCAAGCAAAGCTATTAACCAGTCATACTAATTTAGTGATTAGCCCAGTACCATTTCAAGTCGTCCCTATAGAAGTAAAAATGATTTGGAGCCCGTTATTACACCACACACCAGCGCATCAATGGCTTAGACGTGAGTTATTAGCGTTCGCAAATACAGTGGTTGATAGGTAACACATTAAAATATTGATTAAATCAATATCAATTATTGAAAACAACAATTTCATTAATATTATACTTAGCGCTACAGTGAAGTTAAGCCAACAAACTAAGAGTAATAATTATGCAAACATCAGCAAGCTTCACACAACAAGACGGGTTATTCATTGATGCAAATTTACATCACTTCATTGAACAACAATTATGCCCAAATACGCCGCTTGAGACGGGTCACGTTTACCAGTCACTTGCCACATTAGTTGATGAATTCGGCTGTAAATGTCGTAAAAATAAACATCAAGAAAACGATACTCTTGACGTAAACACTTTATTGAGTGCCTATCAACGTAGAAGCCACCCTCATTGCCATGTTGATGCACAAACAACTGAAGCCGTATTAGATGAATACTGCTGTCAAGTACCTGCCATTATTGTAGTTGCGTTAATGGACACGCTCAGTGGCACTGTATGTGACGAGCCAAGTGCACATGAGCTTTATCACAGAGCAGCAGAGCTAACAGAGCGTCCATGTGTTCATCGTCAAGCAGCCACTAACGCTTCAGCAGCTTAACAATGCAGTCGTTTAAAAGTGCTCGATAACCTTACTAGCAAATTGTTTGCAGCTTAAGGTTGTCGAGTTATGATTTGAATGAGCCAAATCAAAAGTTACCTGCCCACTGGCAAATGTAGTTTCTAAGGCGTTTTCGATTAAACATGCCGCTTCAACCCATCCCATATACTTAAGCATTAACACTGCACTTAATATGCTACTGCTCGGGTTTGCCTTATCTTGACCAGATATACGCTCGAACGTGCCATGTGTCGGCTCAAAAAAAGCCACCTCAGTATTTAAATTGGCGGCAGGCATAATCCCTACCCCCCCAACCTGTGCACTGAGCATATCGGCTAAAAAGTCACCATTTTGATTTGTAGTAGCCACCACATCAAATTGCGCAGGATCCATCAAGCATTGCTGCAACATATTATCGGCAATCACTTCTTTAATTATCAAGGGGGGTAAATTGGTTCGTTGTATTTCAAGCCAACGCCCATTTTCATGTTCTTTGGCATTATATTCTTGTTTTGCAAGCGCAAAGCCCCAGCGTTTAAACGCCCCATCGGTAAATTTAAGAACATTACCTTTGTGCACTAACGTAAGTGACTCTCTCTCATTTTTAAGGGAATAATTAATGGCAAAGCGTATTAATCGCTCTGACCCTTCTTTAGATATATTTTTAATCCCTATACCACACTCTTGAGCGAAACGAAGACGGGTTACGCCCATTTCTTCACACAAAAAATCGAGTACTTTTTCACTTTCAACACTCCCCGCCTGCCATTCAATTCCTGAATATACGTCTTCACTGCTATCGCGCAACACAGTAATATTAGTGGTAAAAGGGTTTTTTAATGGCGTGGGTAAAGCACTAAAGCCTTTTATAGTGCGCATATTAACAAATAAATCCATTTCATGGCGAAGTGCAACATTAAGAGAGCGAAACCCGCCGCCTAAAGGTGTGGTTAGCGGCCCTTTTATAGCAATTTTGCATTCACGTACCGCATTAATGGTTTCTTGAGGGAACCAGTCACCATCATAAAGCTTGGCCGCTTGTTCACCATTATACACCTGCATCCAATGTATCTTACGTTCCTTGCCATAACAATGCTCTATGGCAGCATCCACTACTTGACGCATTACTGGCATCACATCTAAACCAACCCCATCACCGTCAATATAGGCAATAATAGGTTGCTTGGGTATATGCCACTGTCCTTGATCATCAATGTGAATATTGTCGCCATTGTCTGGCACCTTAATATGTTGATACTGCATACGTCCTCCTACAAGAGAATATATTTAAGCATGCATAACCCTACTTGTCTTCATAACAAAGCGTATAGCGGTTATTCAACGATAAAATGTAAAGTTTAAGGTGCTTTTTGAACGGTTAAAATAACGTCAATCGCATTGAGTAGAGCCTCAACTTGTTGTATGTCGAAAGCGTCAGGTGAAGACTTTAAGTTTGTTTCAAAATCAACAGCCTGTTTATACAACGCTTTGCATTCAAACATTCCAGCCGTTCCTTTGATCATATGCACGCTGCGTGCAAAACCCGTTATATCACCCTGCTTAAATTGAGACACTAACGTGTCTTTTTGTTTATTTAACCCTTTAATATATTCTTGCTTGAGTAGTGCAAACTCCTCATCAGGTAGCTTAATGTTCTCGCATATATCAATATCAAGATAACTTGCAATTTTACTACTAAAACAGCTTCTATCTATAGGTTTGGCAATATGATCAGTAAAACCTTGTTTTAAATAGCGATCAATTTCATGCTTCATCGTGTTAGCAGTGAGCGCCACAATGGGTGTTGTTACCCCTGTTGCTTGTATAATCTTAATTGCTTGCTCACCATCCATAATTGGCATTTGAATATCTAATAAAATTAAGTCGAAGCTTTCATCCATCGCTGCTTGCGCTGCATCTCGACCATTTTCAACAGCTACAACGGTTAACCCCATCCGCTCTAAAATTCGCTTAATAAGCTGACGATTTTCTGGATGGTCTTCAGCCACAAGTACTCTACCCACTAAATTTCGCTGACTATTATTTGAAAATAGTTCTTTAGTTTGTGGCTTACGTATATCGTCGAATGTGTTAACCCATTGCGTATGTTCGGTTGTATTTAACTCCATAGTAAAGCAAAACTCACTCCCCCTACCTACCACAGAAAATACAGTAATATCCCCATTTAGTTTGTTTGCTAAGCTTTTTGATATATTTAAGCCAAGTCCAGTACCACCGTATTTACGAGAAATTGACGAGTCAGCTTGGTGAAAGGGAGTAAATAGGTCTTTTTGCTCGCTTTCGGTCATACCAATACCGGTGTCTTCAACTTTAATTATTAGTTGCTTTTGATTGCAACTCACCGTCAGCATTATGTAGCCCTGGGTAGTAAATTTAAGTGCATTGGTTGCTAAATTTAATAATATTTGCCTAAGTCGAGTTGGATCTGAGACTATCCAATCTGGTAATGGAAATTGATAATCAACTTTGAATTTTAAGCCTTTATCGCGGATTTGCTTTCCTAGTAATGATTCAATTTCAGCAATAGTGGCAAACAAATCCGTTTCAACTAATTCTATCTCTAAACGGTTAGCCTCAATTTTCGACATATCCAAAATATCGTTAATTAGCCCAAGTACATGACGACTGTTTTGCAAAATCACCCTGATCCCATGATTTCTTTCATGAGGCTGTATATCACCTAAAATTATCCCATCAGCATAACCAATAATGGATGTCATTGGGGTGCGGATCTCATGGCTCATATTGGCTAAAAATCGACTTTTAGCTTCACTTGCATCACGAAGCTCTTCCGCCAATTGTTGTAACTCTTGGGTACGCAGTTCGACCTTGTGTTCCAAGTTTTTAGTCAGTTCAACATTCTGATGATGCAAAATACTGAATTTATTTGCGACAGCAAAAGCAAGTAATACCGCATCGAGCGCTGTGCCAATAAGCCCAAGTAAATAGAGATCCATTTTTATTGGCTCAATAATTCCTAGATTAGTTAAATTGCCAACCATATTAGGAATGGCCATAGCCAAATAGGCGAGAACAAAATAGCGAGCTGGCTTAAAGCCACTGATCCAGCTTCGTATACCAACAACCATACCTAAAGATAAAGTTGCCCCTGTTACTAAAGTGGCCCAAATAAAGCCAAAACCAGGCCAAACCATTGCAAAAGGTGCGCCTGCTGTGGCAACAATGCCTAGGTAGATTGATAATCGAGATAACTTAGGAGACGTGTCTTTTAATTTAAGTAAGCTGTTAAAAAATAAAATATTTGTGATGGGAATTAAAGTAAAACCTAACCAATGAAAATGGGCATTGTAAAAACCAAAAATTTGATCCGGTATATGAAAAAACTGACTCCAAGCCAACACCCAGCATGCTGTGAACATGGCGTAGTACAAATGGGTTTTATCTCTATCCCCCAAGTAAATAAGAAAATTGTATAAACCTAACGCAATACCAACCCCAAAGCACAGCAACATAATCATGTTGTCTGAGGTTTTTCTTACAAAGAAATCGTCATAAGATGAAAGCACTAATTTTGGTGGAGTATAAAAATATTCACTTTGAAATTTTGCAATTAATACGTAAGAACGATTAGGCGCCAGCTTAACTTTATTCCCATAATGAAATGCAAACTCATTTGGGTAAAGCCCCCCAGTGACATACTGCTTTATTGGTTCATCAAAGTTCGATATATCATAAATCCGGGTTTCGATTTTTGAAAGTAACGTGTTATACGGATAGAGCACCAGTTCATCTAAGTCTGTTTTATTTTCAAGTGCTATGACAAACCAAAAACTACCACCAAAAAACGATGTTCTTGATTGTGGTTGTTTATCTTCAAGCCACATTTCTATTTCACTGTGGTTACGGGGAAAAGTACCACTCGTTACCTGAAATACATGACCCTGACCGAGCAAATCAGTATCTTGTTGTTTTAAAGTATAAACAATAGGAGCGAGTGTATCTGCCGGCGCTAAATTGCTAAAGCACAAAAATACACAATATAAAAATAGCTTTAGAACTGCCTTCATTGGCATACTTCGCACCTTAATTTAAAGACTAAAATTAAAACTGATAACTAACATCTAAACCAAAACGCCTGCCTTCACCTTTAAAGTCTTCAAGCATGCCAAGGAAAGAGCTTAAATCAAATTTTAAATGACTATATTGCGTACCAAAGAGGTTTTTCCCCCAAATAGCAATCGCCCAGTTATCATGTTGATAATGTATGTTTGCGTTAAAAATACTATAGCCATCTTGCATAGCATAAGGGTTTTGATTCTGATCAAAATAATAGTCGGATTGATAATCAACTAATAATTGCGTTGTTAGTGGGTGATTCGCCAACTCAAGCGTGTATTCAATGCCTGCACTGAGGTTCCATTTTGAGGTAAACGGCAAACGATTATCTGTTAATGCGTTACCTAAAGGATCAACATATTCTTCAAACTCTGCATGGGGTATATAACCCATAGCAAACTTAACATTCAAATCATCGGTCAGCCAATACTCAAAATCAGCCTCTAGGCCATATATAGTCGAATCTGCCACATTTTCTAATAATTGAATAGGCGGGCTCTGATCAGATACTGAAGGCTGATTCATAAACACCTGTTGGTCATTATAATCATAATAAAATGCAGCCCAATTAAATCGCATGCCCAACTGTGGCCACCAAGACTTTGAGCCAATTTCATGTGAGTTCAATCGTTCTTTTTGATAGTCAGCAAGCTGTGCTTGTTCAACCGATGATAAAAACCCACCGTTATAGCCTCCGCTTTTTGCGCCATTAGCAAATCGATAATAGGCATAGGTCGCATCATCCAGCTTAACGTTCACAGCCAACTGACCAGAAATGCCATTATCTGATTGCTCTCCCTGAACACGATAAAATGGCACCTTAACTCCGGTTAAATCGTTAAGGTCTAAAATAATATTAAGCTGGGATGTTGAGTCGTAATCTAAAGACTCATAAGAATAACGAAGCCCAGCGGTAATTAGCCAATCTTGGTTTAATTGATAGTCAAGTTGGGTAAACGCTGCAATGCTCTTTGTTTTTATCCTATTATCATAGAAAAAAGTAGCGGTTAAATCTGTCTCTAAAATGCCTCGATAATCTCGCAAAATATCATTTACATTGTCTTGAATAATAGACTCATCAGCATAATAAATCCCCGTTGTAAGAAAATGCTCTGCGAGCTGAGATTGCAACCGAAACTCTTGCGTTACTAAATCAGTATTTAAACCTAAATTGCCTTCACATAACCGTGCTGGAGAGCCATCACAATTAAAGGCATGATCACGCTTTAACTTGTTATAGCTAGTTAGTGAAATAAGCTCATTGTGTGTATCCAATTGCCAATTAACATGTGCACTCCCCCCCTTACCATCGGTTTTATGTGGCGAATTATTATTAACGCTTACTGTATAAAAATCATCACTGCCATCATTAAATCCAAAGTTATCAAAACAGGTGGTTGAACCTGCTTGAGCTGGCGAGCATCGCTCTCCTGTTAATGGGTTTGCAATAACCCCAATACTGCCAACAGGCTGAACTATGCCATCCCAATCGGAAATATGCCCTTTTATCAAAAACTGCACAGTGTCAAAGTCAGCTAAAAAGGACACTCGGCCATTTGTTTGCCGCATGCCCGCTGTTGGTGAATCAGCGAAAATATTGTTTGTAGAATAATCATAATTTTGATGGTTTAGCGCAACACGAACGGCTGTGTTGTCTCCAATAGCTGAATTAAACATAGCATCTACACTGGTCGCGTTGTTATTAGCAATACCAGCACTTAAATAACCACTTTGTTCAAACTCAGGGCGTTTAGAGCGGATTAAAATAGCCCCGCCAGTAGAGTTACGACCAAATAAAGTTCCTTGAGGGCCACGCAAAATATCAATTTGCTCGATATCAAATAAGTTTACAATTTGGTTACTGGCAGAGCCCACAGCTATATCATCCACATACATCGCCACCGGCGATGTATTAGCGGTGTTATAATCAACTAGCCCTACGCCACGAATATTAACCGCTGGTGGTGTGCCTTCCGCTGCGTTTTGACTAATTTTTAAATTGGGGGCAAATACAGATAACTCTGTTGAGTCTTTAACGTGTTGCGCTTTGAGATCGTCCCCTTTTATTGTGCTTACAGAAATGCCGACTTCTTCAATTTTTTGCGCTCTTTTTTGCGCATAAACCTCAATGATTTCCATGTTCGGTTGGTCATCACTTTTACCCTCTACCACTACTTTCGCCTGCAGTGGCAGTAAAAAGCCTGGTAAGCATACCAACCATATATTTTTATTGAGAAGCTTGCCTTTATTTTTCATTTCACGTGACCTTTGCGCTAAATAAATGTAAACAACATGTTTAACTATATACTAATCAACCGATTAAAGCTGTGCTGGAAGAGTATTTTAATTTTTGATAATTGCAAATGCATTTTCGCCACTAATGTGTTGTGGGTAACCCACCATTGCTCTGGCTGTTTGCATACCTGCCATAACAGCCGCTTCAACACAACCGGCATTAACACCCGTTTTAATCCAGTCACCGGTAATAAAAAGGTTTGTAAATTTTGTTTCATCTGTCGCCAGTCGATACTTACTTGAACCCGCAACTGACAAAACATAACGCTCACTTGGGTCAACGTTTACTCGCCAGTATTGAGCATTTAATCGTTCATCCCCTGATGACGATATTTCATATAATACAGACCAGTCGAACTCATTATTTTGATATGCAAGCGGCCATAAGGACTGCATGTTTTTTTCTAGTATTGCTTCTAGATTTACCTTTACTTGCGATTTAGCCTGTAGAGGAAATTGATGTTCACTTTTTGGTGGATAGTACTCACAAGGAAAAACACTGCAAAAATAAGCAATGTTTTTAGGAGGGCAATCAGTAGGCCACTGCTCTTTGTCGACTAAATTCATCATTGCCGCCCACGTATCAAATGGTTCGCTAAAGCCACTTAGAATTGGGCCTTCTTTACTCTTTGGAATATATTGCCAGCCTAATTGCTCGTCTGTTTTATTAAGCCATAGTTGGGCAGCTTGGGTTGCCACCGTTTTGACTTGCTTTGCTTGCGCTGCAAATTTAGTATCCCACGCTAATAATGAAGGGCATACGTGCTCAAGTGACGCCACAGATACACCCAACACAATTCTGTCAAAATCTTCTTTGTAGTTTAATTTTTTTATTGGCAGTGGCTGCCCAAAATGGTTTTCGTATTGAGACGGCCAGTCTGACCAAAAAGATTCTAAATTAATATCATGCTGCTTTAATAGTGCGGCTTGTTCACTATTAATTTGCGCATAAAGTGGTTCACTTGGCCAACAAGGTAGTTTTTTAACATTAACCAGTGGTTGATACTCTGCGTCTGAGAGCAAAGAAACTTGTTGCTGAAGTTCAACGGTCTGAACAAAACTCTCTCCTTGCTCACTTAGGCTGGGAGTCAGGTTTTGCAATTGATGAAAATACTCAAACTTAACCCCTCTTTTTTTTAGTAATTCGTACAAGGGAGCAAAGATGACATCGCCCATCCCCGCTTGCATTTTCCACATGACCCCTCCGCGGTAACACAGCGCGATGCGTAACATAGCCAGTGATGCGACACCAGCCTCAACATTGGGCTTACTTAGGTCACCCGCAGGGTACGCAAACACCAAATCATAAAACCCTCGTATAGGCGCCGAATTAGCACTGTATTGCTCATTTGCCCCATTTCTTATAAGCCATTGCCTAAAATCAAATTTATTTATAACCTCAAACCCTTCTCGATATACTTTGTCTTTTACCAAACCAACTAGCATTGCGATAGCAAGGTCTGCGCAAATATATAATCGTCTAAGCTGCGCATTATTGTCTAACAACTCAATCATTTCGCTATTAAGCCAGCGCTTTAGCTTTCTAACTATATACCAAATAACAAGGCCATCTTTTTTCTCATAGGCTTGGGGGTTTAATGTATTGTCGGCGTGGGCAAACTTATTTAATGTATTGATTAATAAGCTTGGAGTAGAAGCAACTTCACTCGAATATTGTTTTATATCATCAGCAAAATCTCGCCAAGCATCTTCGGTATCATCAACCAAATCTGTTATTTGTTGGTGCAAGTGCCGTAATAAAGATTGATCTCGTGTTTTTTTTGTACTTAGCTGTATATTTTTATTAGCTTTTTTTGCTGCTGACTGTAAATCAAATATCCACTTTTTTAGCCAAGCTAGGGTCATTTTAATAAAATCCCATGGCGTTATATCTAAACTTCCATCAGCAGGATTCCCTGCAAGTAATGGGAAATCAATTGGCCATGTTTGCCATTGGTCATCAATATATTCTTCTAAGGCTATAAAGCTATGCGGTTTTAATGCTTGCTGCCATGTAGATAAAGGTGAATCGGCTGGCCGTTGTAATTTAGTGTAAACCGTTTCTATTGTTTTAAAGCTATTTACATAAGCACCAAACCAAACATGTAAGCCATGCTCTTCAATACGCTGCCCGCTAGCCGCATTTCGACCACTTGCTCCTTTACCACCCAAACGCCAGCCTTGTTGGTATACTGTGATAGTTCGATGCTGTTGCCAGTCAGGTTGCTCAGTTAGATACAGTGCAGCAGTCATAGCCGATACACCGCCACCAATTATCACGATTTTTTCTTGGTTCATGGTAAATCCTTCTAAGGCAATTTAAATTTTATTTGCGGCTAACTGGTCGAAATCCATTTGCACATAAAAAGGTAAGTGCAGCGCTTGACTACCTAACTTTAGACCAAACATATCGGCAAGTGGAAAACTATCTAAATTATTAAGATGCAAAGTAAACTCAGGTTTCAAAAATTTAAAGCTATGTATTTTTTTAATCATTGAAGGTGAGTGCATTACGCTCTGGTATACCGCTGAATCGCCACTGCCATCAGGAAATTGTTTTAACAAAATTTGATCCATTTGTGGATTAACAAAGCCACTCAATAACTGCTTTAATAATGAAAAATCAATATCTAAATGTTTGCGAGAAAACAAATTTGCTACTTGATCGCCAAAGTTATCAATAATAGATAAGAAATCGCTATCTTGGTGTTTAGAATTTATAGTAATTGAAAATAGCTCATGCATTTGTAGCTTTGATTCAGGGGAGAAATGTTCAAAGCATTCTAAAGATATTGAAAAATTCGATAGCTCCGATACACAGCTGGGCATGGTGTAGTCACACAAATACTTATTATAGCCCCATGTTTCGCGACCATTAATAAGTGCATAAATGTTGTTAACACAGATAAACGCTGGATACCAATATAAGTAGGTTATATCTTCATCCTCAACCTTAGCGACAGGCAACCAAATGATAATATCTGTTTCTTGCATCCAACCATGCTGATCGAATGGCGGGGTCATCGAGGCTATTTTTTCAATATCTGTAAATGTAATAAGTGCAAACTCGCCAAGTATTTTAAAATAAATATTACCCTCCTCCCCTATGTTTAACGTTGAATCAATATACTTTTGTGCTTTATTAGATTCTATTTCAGCAAAAAACCCATACATATTTGCATTGTGCATACGACAAGGCGGCTTTGCTATTGGATTAGATAAAAAATGTTGATATGGCGCAGATAGTGAGTTCATTTGACCCCCTCAGTTAAAAACTGAGTATAGTCAGATATATTTGGGTCTGTTGACCTTTACGAATTAATATTTATGACTATATGTGAATTCCATTCAATTCAAAGTATTTTAATAAATTGCTTGCAAAGAAAAATATTGTGACGTAATATCGCTGCTTGGCTATAAAAAGCCCTAGCGGTTAACCTCTTTACCCTGATCCAGTAAGCCCCGCAAAACGTATATTCAAAAGCTAAGTTATTGTACGGCGAGAACCCCTATTAATACCTTGATGATTTATTTTTAATATCATCGTAAAAGTGTCATAAAGATCGTCAACACTGTAATGAAGCTAAACACAATTAGATTATTTATCATCTGTAATGTGCTTTAAGAAAAAGCCCAGAATAAATAACAAAAATAAAGTGAGTTTTATTATGTCATACAAATATAACGGATCTATGATCCAAATAGCACATCCAGTGCAATCAATTTCGGTTAACAAACATCGTGTAATCTTCAGCGATACACAAGGTTTGAAAAATGCATTGTTTCAAAAAGCAAGTGATGCACGTCAATTTGTAAAATGGCTGAAAGCCAGTTAATTATTATTTATAAGTGTTTAACTTATAAATAAATTAAAATGCCAGCTTTATGCTGGCATTTTACTTTTTGGTGTATTACTGACTACACTTAAATCCATGTTTATTTATTTGTTGTAGTGAAAATGCGGTTTTCGTGGTTAATACTGTTCGTCTGTGTATTTTTAAGCACAAAGTGTGATGCCAGAACAATAAAATGGATAACGCATGACTTTGCGCCCTATTATATTTTAAGCGGTCCGGATAAATCTCAGGGCCGTGATGAAAGTATTATTTCACTGTTAGAGCAACAACTTCCGCATATTAACTTTGAACGTATCATTATTCCCTCTGGTAAAGTTATTCAGGAACTCGCTAACCTGCAATCAAATGCATGCGCATTATCACTTTATAAAAACAAATATCGAGAAGAACGTGTTTATTTCACGCATCAAAGCTCTACAGCTGGTCTTTCTCCCTCTATTGCCATGCATCAAAAGCTGAGCATTGCGCTAGGTATTGAAAGCAGTAAATCAGTGTCGTTAACTAATTTATTAGTAAATAAAAAGCTCACCTTGGGTGTATCGATGAATCGCTCATACGGCAGTGAAATTGATAAGGTAATTAATACCACACCTAATACAAATATTGTCATTAGACCTACTCGCGATACCCTCAGTACATTAACCTATATGCTTAACTTAGAGCGAATTGATATTTTATTAGGCTACCCCAGTGAGCATTATTATTTAGCAAAAACGATGGGGTTTAGTGACAATTTAACGCAGCGCATGCTGACTGAGGCACCAAAAATTAGTTACGGTTACATTGGCTGTACTAAAAACGAGCAAGGCGCAGAAGATATTGCCACACTCAATCAGCAACTCAAACTAATTAAGCAAACTGAAGACTATAAACAAGTATTAACTCGGTGGTTACCAAGTCACTTAAAATCAAAATTAGAAGCGCATTTACAATAAAAAAGCTAAGCGAGATAACGCTTAGCTTTAACTATAAAACGGTATTATTGACGAATACCTTCAATAAATAAACCAATATCAACGTGCGTTGACGCTGGGCCTAAATCGTAATCAATACCGTAATCAGCTAGTTTTAAGCTGGTTTCACCTTCAAAACCAACACGGTAACCACCCCATGGATCTTTACCTTCACCAATCTTATCAATTTCAAAACTAATTGTTTTAGTAATACCATGAAGGGTAAACTCACCGGTTACTGTGGCTTCTTCACCGTCTTGATCAAACTTAATTGCTGTACTTTTAAAGCTAGCCTGTGGGTATTTGCTTACATTTAAAAAGTCGCCACCGCGTAAGTGTTTATCTCGTTCAGCATGGTTTGAATCTAGGCTTGCTGTGTCGATATTTACACTAATTTGAGATGCGTTTGGGTTTTTAGGGTCGTAGTTAAACTGCCCATCAAAGGTGTTAAAACGCCCGTGCAACCAGCTGTAACCTAAATGTTTAATTTTAAAATTAACAAAGGCATGTGCTCCTTTGGTATCAATAACATAGTCTGCAGCACTAGCATGGGTAGCTGTCATAAACATCGCTGCTGATAACGCTGAAGTTAATAGTAACTTTTTCATTTTAAGCTTCCTTTTGTAATTTGATCATTCTAATTAATGTTTTATCTTTATCTATAAAGTGGTGTTTTAACGCACCTAAAATATGCAGCACCACAAACCCAATCAGTAAGCATGCGCTGTAATAATGGATCTGCCCTGCTATATCTGCCTGAGAATCAAAGGTAAAGTCGATGGCTTTGACATAAAACAAGCCAAACACTTCGATTGGTCGCCCATCAGCAGTAGAGATTAGATACCCAGACACCATAATAATCACTAAAAACAGATACATTAAAATATGTGCGGTTTGGGCCAGCTGATTTAATTGAGTGTTGGTCCCAATAGGGCTAGGTTTTACATTAAATCGACGCCATAACAGTCTAAAAACAAATACAGCCGCTAAACTCAGCCCTATGCTTTTATGCAAATCTAATGAGCCTTTATACCAGCTATCATAGTAAGTTAGCTCAACCATGTATAAGCCTAAACCAAACAAACCAAAGACAGTCAACGCCATTAACCAGTGTAAAAATATAGCCATCAGGCCATAACCGGTTTTTGAGTTTTTAAACATTGCTTATCGCCAATCTCTAATCTAGTAATAACACTACGATATAATGGATGAGTGGCGATTAAAATAGCATATGCAAACACTTATCGTGCGTATACGCACAGTAAAGTCTATTAATTTAGTATAATTGCAAAAAACTTTATGGGAGGTTAACTTTCGGCAGGCTCATTAAGAGATACATATATTTGGCTATCAGACTCAACTTGTAAGCAAGCAATTAAGCCCTCTTTGATTAGTTCTAACATGGCAATAAAACTAACAACTACTCCACTGCGGCCCTCTTCAAAGGTAAACAGTTGGGTAAACGCAACAGGTGCTTTTGCTTGGGATAGTGTGTGTAAAATTAAACTCATACGTTCACGAGTTGACAGGGTTTCTGCGCTAATTAAATGATGCTCAAATGTTTTAGCACGCGCCATTACGTCGCTTAGCGCTAACAATAGATCTTTGATTGCCAGTTCAGGTAAGGGTTGGTTTTTTTCTTCTAACTCTGGGAAAGTTGCATTGGCGATAAATATATCGCGACCAACGCGGGGCAAAGAATCGATATTTTCGGCCGCTTTTTTAAATTGTTCGTACTCTTGTAGACGTTTTATAAGTTCGGCGCGGGGATCTTCCTCTTCTTCTAATTCCTCATGCACTGGCAGTAACAACCGCGACTTAATCTGCGCCAGCAATGCTGCCATTACGAGATATTCGCCGGCGAGTTCTAACTGAAACTCACTCATCATTTCTACATATTTTACATACTGCTCAGTAATGCTAAATATAGATAATTCGAGAACATCTAACTTGTGCTTTTTAATTAAATAAAGCAACAGATCTAACGGACCTTCAAAGGTTTCTAAAATAACTTCAAGCGCATCAGGCGGAATATATAAATCTTCAGGCTTTTCAACAACGGCTTTCCCATGCAAAAATGCCAGTGGCAGCTTTTGCTGCACTGGCATATCTGTAGGTATTAACGAAACCGTGTCTGACTGTTTCATTGTTATTCAAATGGAGCCGTATCACCGCAGCCTACACGTAAGATCTGAATATCGTCCTCTGATAAATCAATTACCGTAGTTGCTTGCTCTGTGAGGTATCCGCCATGAATAATTAAATCGACATGCTTATCTAGACGATCCAAAATGTCATCGGGGTCCGCTTGCGTGTATTCATCACCCGGTAAAATAAGTGAGCATGACATTAATGGCTCCCCCAATTCAGCAAGTAACGCACAAGCAATTGGGTGTTCAATAACACGAATACCTATGGTTTTTTTCTTATCGTTTAATAAGCGTTTAGGTACTTCTTTTGTGCCTTTAAAAATAAACGTATAAGGCCCAGGGGTATTATTTTTGATCAGCCTAAACATTTGGTTATCTACCCGAGCATAAGTAGAAAGCTCAGATAAATCGCGGCACACTAAAGTAAAATTATGGTGTTTTTCAATACCACGAATACGCTCTATGCGCTCTTTTGCTTGTTTGTTACCTAAATTACAGCCAATCGCATATCCCGAATCTGTTGGGTACACAACTACGCCGCCCTGTTTAATAATATCAACAGCTTGAGAAATTAGTCTAGGCTGTGGGTTATCCGGATGTATATGAAATAATTGACTCATAATGCAACTCCTTCGTGCTTTTCCCATATTTGCCAAACCCCTTGGCAATCTTTAGGTAAGTATAAATTTTTTCCAAGTTCTAAATAACTAGTCGGAAAATGAAAATCAGAGCCTTGAGAGCAAAGCAGGTCGTATTCTTGACTCAACAAGCCTAAAAACTGACGCTCACTCGGCGCCTGTTGCGGTTGGGCAACTTCCATTGCGTCACCGCCTACTGATTTAAACTCTACGAGTAATTTACGCAACCACTTATTCGACATTTTATAGCTACTTGGGTGCGCCAAAACAGCCACCCCACCGGCGGCATGAATCGCTGAAATTGCCGTTTGCATATCACACCAGTTACTCGGTACGTAACCGGTTTTTCCTCGCCCTAAGTACTTTTTAAATACCCCAGGAAAGTTTTTAGCCACACCTCGCTCAATTAAAGCTCTGGCAAAGTGAGCGCGAGTAATTTGCGCATTTTCAGCCAGATCGCGGGCTTGTTGATAAATACCCTCAAAGCCATTTTTAGTTAATCGATGGCCTATTTCAATTGCACGGGTTTCGCGCTTTTGCTGTTGCTCGGTGAGTAATGTATGCAAAGTGCTATCATTGGTATCAATATTTAGCCCAACAATATGTATTTCAAAACTCTCCCATTTGGTTGATATTTCAACCCCATTAATCAGTTTAAGCGGCAAGTTTTCACGTTTGATAAAAGCCTGCGCAGGCTCAATTGCGGCCACAGTATCGTGATCGGTAATGGCAAATACATCAATGTTTTTATCGACTGCTCGCGCTAATAGTTCCTCAACGGTTAAATGTCCGTCTGAGTGTGTTGTATGGCTATGTAAGTCGTATTTTATCAAATGAAAACTACTTTAATTAATGGTTTAAGGGTGTTTCACACAGTATAACAAGTTTTTTAACGAAATTGTTTTAAATAAACACTTGACACAAAAGCAGTTGATACGTTTTACTGTAGCCACTTTTAGACATTAAAGAATAAATAACAATGAAAAATACAATTCAAAACATCATTTGGTGGTGGCACTCTTAAAACAAAGGGTGATGAATTGTCGTGTCTAAACAAAAAATTCTAACCCGCTACCATGCGGGTTTTTTTATCACTAAATTTTGCAATACAAGATTAACAGGAATTAAAAACATGAATAACGTAAACACTCTTACACATCATTGGTGGTGGCGCCTGGCATAGCGGGACGGTAATGGTCTATCTATAATTTAGACATCGTTATTCAAACCCCGCACTGCTTAGCATTGCGGGGTTTTATTTTTTTAGGGGATGAGGTTTGATTTTTAGTCATATAACAACAACACCAGGTGAAGTGACCAGCATAACGCAAGTACGAGACTACATAAGTAGCCCACTTGCCTTGTATGCGGCACTTGATAAACCTAACTCACTATTGCTTGAATCTGCAGAAATAGATTCAAAAGATAGCGTAAAAAGCTTAATACTAGTTGATTGTGCATTGCGTATTGTTTGCCAAGGCAACCAAGTGAGCATCAGTGCACAATCAAACAACGGCCAACAACTACTTAACTATTTGCAGGCTAATGTACAAAACTGCGCTTCACAGTTAACCGATACCACACTCACACTTGAGTATCACCCAGCAGATGACACCATTGACCAAGCTAGCAAACTGATTGCAGATAACGCTTTTAGTGCACTACGCACTTGTTTAAATAGTATTAGAAGCACCACTGACAATCCGTTCTCAGTGTTTTTAGGCGGCGTATTTGCCTACGACATGGTGGCTAACTTTGAACAACTATCCGATGTGCCTGACGGTGAAAACACCTGCCCTGACTACGTATTTTATTTAGCCGAAACACTTGTTGTTATTGATCACCAAAAACAAACAACCGAGTTAATTGGTAATGTGTTTAATGGCCCTGATGTTCACGCTAATTGTTTTGAAGTGGGCAAACAATTAGAGCGCCTTAATACATTGTGCGACCACGCCGCAGACTTTAGTGCCCCAAGCCAAACAGGTGACTGCCCTGTAAATGTTGATATTAGTGATGAGCAATATTGCCAACAAGTGATTAAACTTAAGCAACACATAGTTGATGGCGATATTTTTCAAGTGGTGCCCTCACGTACTTTCTCATTGCCGTGCCCTGACTCATTACATGCTTATAGCCAGCTTAAAAAGCAAAACCCAAGCCCGTACATGTTTTACATGCGTGATGAAGATTTCTCATTATTTGGCGCTTCTCCAGAGTCTGCGCTTAAGTATGAGGTTAGGTCTCAACAAGTTGAGGTTTATCCGATTGCAGGTACTCGTCCACGGGGTAAGTTTGCAAATGGACAAATTAATCCCGATTTAGATAGCCGTATTGAACTTGAGCTCAGAAACGATCAAAAAGAACGTGCCGAGCACTTAATGCTGGTGGATTTAGCACGTAACGACGTTGCTCGTATTAGCGTGCCTGGTACTCGCCATGCCAAAGAGCTATTAAAAGTAGACCGTTATTCACAAGTAATGCATTTAGTATCACGCGTAGTTGGAAAATTAAAACCCGAACTAGATGCCCTACATGCTTATCAAGCCTGTATGAATATGGGTACCTTAGTGGGGGCACCCAAAGTGCGTGCGGCAGAATTAGTGCGCAAAACTGAAGGCAAACGTCGCGGTAGCTATGGTGGCGCGGTTGGTTATTTAACTGGTGACGGTGCCATGGACAGCTGTATTGTTATTCGTGCCGCCTTTGTTAAAAATAATATTGCTTATGTGCAAGCCGGTGCTGGGGTTGTATTTGATTCAGATCCAATGTCAGAGGCAAACGAAACGCGCGCTAAAGCCCAAGCGGTGATCACCGCGATTAAATCGACGTATAAGGCAGTATAAAATGAGTGAAGCACACCCTATTAAAATTTACTTTTTAGATAACTTTGACTCATTTAGCTACAACCTTGTTGATGAGCTAACAATGCTAGGTGCTGAGTTAGTAGTTTACCGAAACAACATTAGCGCAGAGATCATATTCGAAAAAATGCAGGCAGAACGTGGACAAGTACTACTGGTATTATCGCCAGGCCCTGGTGCGCCTAGCGATGCAGGCTGCCTTATGGAGTTAATTAACCTGTGTAAGGGCCAGTTTCCAATGCTAGGTATTTGTTTAGGCCAACAAGCGCTAACACAAAGCTATGGCGGAGTAATCGGTCACGCTGGTGAAACCGTACATGGTAAGTCATCAATTATAAATTTAAATGATCACCCTGTATTTTACGGTATGGGAAACACCATGCCAGTGGCACGTTATCACTCTTTAATGGCAACAAAAGTACCTGATAACTTAGCCGTTATTGCTAAATTCCAAGATATACCAATGGCTATTTATCATCATCAAGACAATGCACTGGGCTATCAATTCCACCCAGAGTCAATTTTAACGCCCAACGGCGCAATGCTACTACAGCAAAGCGTTGCTTATTTAACACGTGCCAAATAAAAGGAACATTATGACTAATCAATTACACAGCCCGCTTAATGTTCAACATGCTATTGAGCACATCATCACAAAGCAGTCACTGAGTTACGTGCAAGCAAAATCGCTATTTGATCAAATTATGCAAGGTAATATGAGCGACATTGAACTCTCTGCGTTACTTATTGGCCTTAAAATGAAAGGTGAAGTAAGCGATGAGATTGCCGGTGCTGCCGCTTCAATGCGTGAAAATGCCGTAGCCTTTACCACTAATAAAACGCTACTTGCTGATAGCTGTGGCACCGGTGGCGATGGTTCAAACACTATAAATATTAGTACCACGGCCGCGATTGTGGCGGCCGCGGCAGGTATTAATATGGTAAAACATGGCAATCGAAGCGTGTCGAGTAATTCTGGGTCTGCTGACTTGCTCAAAGCACTGGGGATCAATATCGATATGACCCCAGAGGTCGCTGCTCGTTGTTTAGAGAGCACAAATTTTACCTTTTTATTTGCACCGCACTATCACAGTGGGGTGCGCCATGCGATGAACGTGCGTACCAGTTTAAAAACCCGAACCATTTTTAATATTCTTGGGCCACTGGCTAATCCAGCAGCTCCTGAGGTGCAATTACTCGGCGTGTACGATGAGTCTTTATGTCTGCCAATGGCACAAACGCTTAATACTCTAGGCACTAAACGCGCTATGATAGTGCACGGCTCTGGTACTGACGAAATTGCCTTACATGGTCCAACACAGGTTGTAGAGCTTAATAATGGTAAAATTACTCAGTACACACTCAGTCCAAGTGATTTTGACCTTGCAAACTATTCACTTGAACAATTAGCCGGTGAAGGCCCACAATACAATGCAAACGCCAGCCTTGCTATTTTACAAGGTAAAGGCACTGAGGCACACAACGCCGCAATTGTTGTTAATGTGGCCGCATTGCTGTACTTAACCGGCCAAGCAGAGTCGTTAAAACAAGGTGCACAAATAACACACTCTTTATTACGTTCAGGCAAGGCCATGGACACATTAAATGCAATTATTGAGGTAAGTCATGGCTAATGTATTAGACAAAATTATTGCTGATAAAAAAATAGAACTAATCGAGCGTAAGGCTGCACGCCCACTAGAGAGCTTTATACATCAAGCCAAACCGACTGAGCGTAGTTTTTACAAAGCACTGGCAGCACCTGGTACGCAGTTTATTTTAGAATGCAAAAAAGCGTCGCCCTCTAAGGGGTTGATTCGTCAGCCATTTGATTTAACAGAAATCACTCAAGCGTATAAGCAGTATGCCACTTGTATGAGTGTGTTAACTGATGAAAAGTACTTTCAAGGCAGCTTTGATTACCTTGAATTTGTACGTAGCCAAGTTGAACAGCCGCTTATTTGTAAAGACTTTTTTATTGATGAGTACCAAGTTTATATGGCACGTCTTTATGGCGGCGACGCTATTTTACTTATGCTATCTGTGCTTGACGATCAGCAATACAAAACACTGCATGCAGTGGCCGACTCATTAAATATGTCAGTATTAACTGAAGTAAGTAACGAAGAAGAAGTTCACCGTGCGCTGGCACTAAATGCACAAATAATTGGGATTAATAATCGAGATTTGCGTGATTTAAGCACCGACTTAGCCACTACAGAACGACTACGTAAACTTATTCCTGAAAATAAAGTGGTTATTTCTGAGTCCGGTATTTACACCCATCAAGATGTAAAACGCTTAGCCCCTTTATGTAATGGCTTTTTAATTGGCAGCTCATTAATGGCTGAAGCTGATCTAATACAAGCATGTCGTCGCGTTATATTAGGCGAGAACAAAGTGTGTGGCTTAACCCGCAATCAAGATGCTATTGCAGCCTATAGCAATGGCGCTGTATATGGCGGGTTGATTTTTTACCCTAAATCCCCCCGCTTTGTTGATTTAGATTGCGCTAAAGAAATCAGTCAAAGTGCGCCTTTAAAATTTGTTGGCGTATTTGTTAATGCTGCTATACCTGATGTGGCTGAACACGCTAAACAACTTAAATTATCAGCCGTTCAATTACATGGCCAAGAAGATGAACAATACATTGCGTCATTACGAAGTGAATTACCACGTAATTGCCAAATTTGGAAAGCACAGGCAATAAAAGATGTTTTACCACAACCCGTAGCAGGCGCAGATCGCCACTTATACGATACCCACAGTGATTCACACGCGGGTGGCACAGGTAAAACATTTGATTGGTTGGTACTGCGTGATGCCACGACCCCCTTTATGCTTGCTGGCGGCTTAAACCCAGACAATATTAGCGATGCCCTCTATCACGGAGCTTTAGGACTTGATTTAAATTCAGGTGTAGAACAGTCTCCTGGTAAAAAGTGCGCAAAAAAATTAAATCATGCTTTTTCAAGCATCAGAAACTATTGAGGTTAAAATGCAAAATCCAGCTTATTTTGGCGAGTTTGGCGGAATGTTTGTCCCCGAGTTACTCGTACCTGCGCTAAAGCAGTTAGAAAGCGAATTTAACAAAGCGCAAAAAGATCCTGATTTTCAAGCTGAATTTACACAGCTTTTAAACGAGTATGCAGGTCGCCCTACGCCGCTTACGTTAACTCGCAACTTAGTTAAAAACCCTAAAGTTAAGCTTTACTTAAAGCGTGAAGATTTACTTCACGGCGGTGCACACAAAACTAATCAGGTGTTGGGTCAAGCATTACTGACTAAACGCATGGGTAAAAAAGAAGTTATAGCAGAGACCGGTGCTGGCCAACACGGTGTAGCCACCGCACTTGCGTGTGCATTACTTGGCTTAAAATGTCGTATTTACATGGGTGCAAAAGACGTTGAACGCCAACAGCCTAATGTATTTAGAATGAAACTTATGGGCGCTGAAGTTATTCCGGTTACAGCAGGTTCGGGCACATTAAAAGATGCGGTTAATGAGGCATTGCGTGACTGGTCAGCAAATTATCAAGAGGCTCATTACCTTTTAGGTACAGCCGCGGGCCCTCATCCTTTTCCAACAATTGTACGTGAGTATCAAAAAATTATTGGCGAGGAAGCTAAACAGCAAATTCTTAAAGCGGAAGGTCGACTACCAGATGCGGTTTTAGCTTGTGTAGGCGGTGGCTCCAATGCCATTGGTATGTTTACTGATTTTATTGACGAGCCGGGTGTTAAATTAATTGGTGTAGAACCAGCAGGTAAAGGCCTTGATACCCACGAGCACGGCGCAACAATCTGCAAAGGCACTAAAGGTATTTTACACGGCACTTATACCTACATTATGCAAAATGACGATGGCCAAATTGAAGAGTCTTACTCTGTATCTGCGGGCCTAGATTACCCTGCTGTAGGGCCACAACATGCATTTTTACACGAAACTGGTCGAGCTCAATATGTAGGCATTAGCGATACCGAAGCTCTTGATGCGTTTCAAGCACTGGCAAAACACGAAGGTATTATTCCGGCACTAGAATCAAGTCATGCCATTGCATATGCACTTAAATATGCGGAAGAGTTGCAAGAAGAAAGCATTTTAGTGGTTAATTTAAGTGGCCGTGGCGATAAAGATTTAGCCCACGTACACAAGGTATTATCAGAGGAAGGTCAATTATGAGCCAAGTAAAAACTGACCGTTACGGACAAATGTTTGCAGCACTAAAAGAGCAAAACCAAGGCGCATTTGTACCATTTGTTACTATTGGCGATCCGGGGAAAGCGCAAAGCATCGAAATTATTAAAAGCTTAATCGATGGCGGCGCAGATGGACTAGAGCTAGGTATTCCGTTTTCAGATCCGATTGCCGACGGCCCTGTTATTCAAAAGGCCAATATTCGTGCTTTAGATGAGCACATTAATACACAAGATTGTTTTGATATTATTAAAGAAATACGCCAGTACAATGCCGATATCCCAATTGGTTTATTATTGTATTCAAACTTAATATTTAAACGTGGCTTAGAAAAGTTTTACACTGATGCAAAAGCAGTAGGCGTTGACTCTATTTTAGTGGCTGATGTGCCATTACACGAGTCTAAAATGTTTAGAAAAGCCGCCATGGCAAACGATATTGACCCGATATTTATCGCTACGCCGAACGCCAGTGACGATACGTTGCGTGAGTGCGCATCGTACGGTCGCGGTTACACTTACTTACTGTCTCGTGCAGGGGTAACAGGCACCGATACTAAAGCACAAATGCCTGCAACACACGTGGTTTCGCGCTTACAAGAGTACCACAGTGCGCCTGCGTTATTAGGCTTTGGTATTTCAACACCTGATGATGTAAAAGCCGCGCTTAAAGCCGGTGCTGCGGGTGCTATTTCAGGTTCTGCAGTAGTAAAAATCATTGAAGCAAACCTAAATGATTTAAATGCAATGACCACACAATTAAAAACATTTGTAACCGAGATGAAAGCCGCAACAGCGCTTTAATCAACGGCGTTTTTAATCACTAAAAAAGGGCATGTAACATGCCCTTTTTTATTTAAACTGCAAACTTAATGCGCTTGATGCTTACCCTCAAGAATCTCTTCTATAAACTTAGCATTAAACGCGTCTAAATCTGCAGGACTGCGACTAGTCACTAAGCCTTGATCAACACACACCTCTTGGTCGACCCAGTTAGCACCGGCATTAATTAAATCACTTTTAATACTGGGATATGAAGTAACCTTTTTGTCTCTGAGCTTGTTAATCTCTGCGAGTAACCACGGCGCATGGCAAATAGCGGCAACAGGTTTGTTTCTCTTTGCTCCAAAAAAACCATCTACAAATGACTTAGCATCCGAGTCTTGGCGTAAGCTATCGGGATTAAACAAGCCACCAGGCAGTAAAAGCGCATCGTAATCACCGGCATTTGCATTGGCTGCTAATTTATCAACAGCAACTTTTTCACCCCACTTGTCTTCATCCCATGCGGTGATCTGCCCTTCTTTAATAGAAACAACCTCTATATCGGCGCCCGCCTCAAGTAATGCAGCCTGTGGCGAGAGTAACTCGCTTTGCTCAAATCCATCGGTGGCTAAAATGGCAATTTTTTTACCTTTTAAACGATTACTGTTATGTAAGTTACTCATTAAATACTCCTTATTTCATTCAATACATAACAGTATTTGCATATCACATACCAAACATAACACGCTGAATATAATAAGATTTTATAAAAGGTAATAAACAAGTAATGTAAATTATTTACACTGATTGCAGATACTACAGGCAAAGGTAATAATGCAAAGAGCCTGTAAGCTACATAGTAGCTTTTGGGGGAAAAGCGAACTTACAGGCACTAAAGTTATACATTAAAGGCGCTCTTTTAACGCTTTTGCTGGTTTAAATACGGCTTTATTAGCCCCTTGTATTTCAATCGCTGCACCAGTTTGTGGATTACGACCAGTACGCGCTGGGTAGTAACTAAGTGCAAAAGTACCAAAGCCTGAAATTTGTACCTGATCGCCTTCAGACAGCGACTTTGTAATCACTTTTTGTAAGCTGGTTAACGCAGCTTGTGCGTCTTTTTTTGTTAATTCACTCGCATCCGCAATAGCTGCAACCAATTCTGCTTTATTCATTTTTTGCTCCTAAATACACGCCTAGGCTTAAAACTATTAACGTGGCAATACAATGATGTAAAAATAAAAGCAGGCAGGCTAAGGGTTGCAAGGGGGTAAGTCAACCTTAACCGGAAGCCAAGTGCCTTAGTAAGACTCATTGGGTTTAAATATAATCAGCTTGACTGTTTTATAGTCATAAATATGACTTAATCGTTTGCTAAGGTGAAATAAAAATCACCGTGAGCAAACGTGAACGCTAATCAATACCGCTGGTTTGAATTTACCTTTATTTTTATCATTCTGCCTTTAATTGGCTTTAATATTCGCCAATATTTATCTAACTGGCTTATTCCAGCACTGATCATCCTCATGAGTGTGTGCTGTATGTTGTTATTAAACGACAGCCACTTTAAACGTTTTAGATTAACTAGCTTGGGGCAGTTTTCTGCTGTGAAGCGCCGCATGTTTAGCTTTTTCTTTATTGGCGCGTTATTTTCGGGGGTATTTTACAACTTACTTTACCAAGGACACTGGTTTACTTTACCTCGTGAAAATCTCACCGACTGGCTAATGCTATTACTGCTCTACCCTTTATTGTCGGTGATCCCGCAAGAATTAATATTTAGAACCTACTTTTTTCATCGTTATAAGCGCATTATGCCCAGTAAATGGCTACGCATTATTATAAGTGCGAGTGTATTTGCACTGGCACATATTGTTTACGCTAATTGGGTTGCAGTAAGTTTAGCATTTATAGGCGGATTACTATTTGCATATACCTACGCACAAAGCCGCTCAACCTTTGCCTGTGTTCTTGAGCACAGCTTATGGGGCATATGGATGTTTACCCTAGGGATGGGTGACTATTTAGACTCTGGCGCACTGAATTAACAAACAGCAATAAATAAGCCGCGACAGGCGCGGCTTATTTAGCTTTAGTTTAAATTAAAAACCAAAAATACTGATATCAAAAAACTTCGTTGCAACGGTATTTACAAAAATGATTAATAATATCGCTGGAATAAAGGTTTGCAGTGAAAAGTTAACGTACTTTTCCATAAAGCTATTAGCATAATTAGGAGAGCCTTGTCTTAGCTCTTCGCTTAAGCGAACTTTTTTCCACTTATACATTACAAACAAACACACCATTAAACCATTTAAAGGCAATATTGTGTCGTAAAATACGTCATAAACAACATCAAAAAAGCTCTTATTACCACTACCGTAGCTAGTAAAAGTAGTTAGGCTGTCAATCATACCAAACGACATAATACACAAAATAGTTAATATACCGGTTGATAAAGTGAGTATGCCCAGCGCTTTTTTACGGCTAATGCCTTTACGATCGCTTAGTGTTGCTGTTGGTACTTCAACAATAGATACCAGTGATGTGATAGCAGCAAAAAATACCAATAAGAAGAAAATAAATGCCACGGCTGATGCGCCAAAATAGCCAATATCATTTTGTAACGCTAATAAAATTTTTGGAAGGTAGACAAAAATCATTGAAACTGACGAGTCAGATAACTTAGCCGGATCGGTATTTGGGTCAAAGCTAAAAATAGCCGGTAACACCATTAAGCCTGCTACAAACGCAACCAGTGAGTCGGTAATAGCGACCATTTTAGCACTGCCTACAATGTCATCTTTTTTCGAGATATAAGATGCATAGGTAATTAAAATACCCATACCTAACGACAATGAGAAAAACGCTTGGCTCAATGCGCCATTCAGCACGCTGGCATTCATTTTACTAAAATCAGGAATAATGTAGTACTTAACACCGGCCATGGCGTTATCAAGAGTGAGTACGTAACCCACCAATATAATAAGCATGACAAATAAAGCTGGCATTAAAAATTTAGCTGCTTTTTCTATGCCGTCTTTTACGCCACCGACCAAAATTAGGTTAACAATAACTACTACCAGCGCCATATAACCAAACACGGTATAGCTATTTATAAACTCACCAAAGTGTCCAGGGTTTGCCAGCATATCTAAATTACCCAGCGCGGTTTGGCTCAAGTAACCAAAAATCCACACCGTGATCACCATATAAAAAACAGCAATCATAAATGGCGTTAATACCGCTAAAAAGCCAGCAAATTTCCATTTTTTGTCGTTATTAGCTAATTTTTTGTATGCACCTAGCGGGTCTTTTTGTGCATGCCGACCCATGGCCATTTCGGCCATCATTACAGGTAAACAAATGAATGCGACAAACAAAGCATAGACGAGCAAAAATGCACCACCGCCATTCTTAGTCGCAGAAACTGGAAAGCCTACTAAGTTACCAATACCCACAGCAGAGCCTGCCGCTGCCAATATAAATCCTAAGCGGGAGCTAAAGTGCTCTCTATTTTCACTCATGTAATAACCTTGTTATTATTTATCTTATCCAAGGGACTCTACCAGTGTTACGCAACGCTTTTCAAGCAATTACCGTGTAAAAAAACATTCTTGCTGTAAACATCGCCATAAACACTTTTAATTCACCATTTATCAACGCTATGCTAGTATGCAGTTAATTAAATTTAACAAGTTTTGAGAGTATTTATATGTTGTATATGATTTATTCAACAGACGTCCAAAATAGTTTAGAGCACCGTAAAGCGGCTCGCCCAGCTCATTTAGCGCGCTTACAAACGCTAGAAGACGAAGGCAGACTATTAACCGCAGGTCCACTTCCAGCCATTGATAGTGAAGACCCTCAAGATGCAGGCTTTACGGGTTCTTTAGTGATTGCTCAATTTAATTCTTTAGAAGACGCCAGAGAATGGGCGGCAGATGATCCTTATGTTGCCAGTGGCGTATATGAAAACTCTATTGTTAAACCATTTAAAAAAGTGTTCCCTGCTTAATTAAACTATGACCACCCTGTTTAACTGCAACCAGCAATTCAGGGTTTGTTCACTCATTTTTAATTAAACTTTGCTCAATAAAAACTTAAATACACCGCAAGGTATTAAAGTTTTAGTAGCTTAGTTTTTAAGCTAGGCAGGTCTGTTCTAGGAGTCCCGTAATGCGTGTATTATTAATACTCAATTTAATCGCGGTAGTGTGTTTGGCTAATTTTGCCCATGCAAACAATACCAAAAGCAAAACCGATAAAGTTGAGGTAAGTAAAAAAAAAGCAGTAATACTTGCAAAACAAACTACAGACGGTACAACGTTAAAGATTTCTGAAGAAACACTTTTTTTTACTGTACGAATTTTAAAAGCTGACGGCCACGTCGTCGATTTGAAAATAAACAAGAAAACTGGCGAAGTGAAAAAGGATTAACCAATGCGAATTTTAGTAATAGAAGATGATTTACATTTGGCAGACAATCTGCGCAATGCATTAGAAAAAGAGCGTTACAGTGTTGATTTATGTCACGACGGTGAAGCTGGCCTTTTTCACATCACTGAATACCCTTTAGATATGGCTGTAGTTGATTTAGGCCTACCTAAAATAGACGGTATTGAACTAATAAACAAAGCACGCGCCCAAGGGGTGACTATTCCTATTTTGATTTTAACCGCGCGCGATCGCTGGCAAGACAAAGTAGAAGGCTTAGATGCCGGTGCTGACGACTACCTAACTAAACCATTTCATGTTGAAGAACTGATTGCTCGTTGTAATGCGCTTATTCGTCGTAGTGCAGGTAAAGCAAATCCAGAAATGACAGCCGGCCCTATTAAAATTCATACGCGTTCACAACAAGTATGGGTAAACGACAAAGAACTGAGCTTAACTGCGTATGAGTACAAAGTACTCGAATACTTAATGGTTAACCCACAAAAAGTAATTTCAAAGTCTGAGCTTACAGAGCATATTTACGACCAAGACTTTGACCTTGATTCGAATGTAATTGAAGTGTTTGTACTACGTTTACGTAAAAAACTCGACCCAGATGGCGTGCTTAACCCAGTAGAAACACTGCGTGGGCGTGGTTACAGGCTTAAAAGCCAGTGGTAGGACCGCAAGTTTCGTTAAAAATAAGGCAAGGATTTATCCTTGTCTTTGTTTTGTTAGTCGCCCTACCCATTTTGTTTTACTCCATAGGTAAAGCGTATTATGAGTCACTTGTTGATGCCACCGAAAAAAACCTCGAAGCACACCTGTATTCACTTATTTCCGAAGTTGATTTTACCGAGCGCGGCATTATTATGCCCAGCTCTATATTAACCCCCGAACTCAACAATTTAAACTCAGACACCTACGCCATGATATACCGTGACGACGTGCCTATTTGGCATTCTGAGTCGGCGGTTAACGTTAACTTTGTTCCCCAATATATAGAGCCCAAAGCAGGCGCTGCCGACTTTAGACGTGTGGTGTATAACAACACTGCTTATTGGCAATTAAGTTTAACGGTAATACTTAATAATATTGACCAATCAGAGCAAGCACGCTTTATTTTATTAAAACGTAACGATGCCCTACTGCGCTTAATGGATGGCTTTAAACAGACCCTAGTTGATTGGATGTTTATAATGGGAATTGCCATTGCAGGATTAATGGCCATTGGTTTTATTTGGAGTGCACGACCTCTGCAGCGTCTAGATAAAGAAATAAAAGCCATTGAATCAGGCGATATTCAAGAAATTAAAGGCTTATACCCCGTTGAACTGCAAACGATTAAAGCCGACCTAAATTTACTGTTAGAGTCGCAGCAACGTCAAAAAGAACGATACCGCGCCTCTCTTAGCGATTTAGCCCATGCACTTAAAACGCCATTAGCGGTATTAAAATCAAGCCCACTCGCTAACGATGCAGATGCACAAGAACAACTCGACAGAATTAATGTGATGATCGAGCACCAATTAAAACGTGCCGCCACGGGTGCTTCCGATACATGGAAAAAACAAACCCCCATCAAGCCGGTTATCGATTCTATCTTAAGCGCAATGAGTAAAGTATACCGCGATAAAGACATTATATTTAACTGCCAAGTGAGCGATAAAGATTACTTTTTAGGTGATAAAACCGATTTAATGGAGTTATTAGGCAACTTAATAGATAATGCCTGTAAAGCCTGTCGCTCCCAAGTCAGTATTAATGTTTCACAAGCTAAAACGCTCAGTATAAGCATTTGTGATGACGGCCCGGGCATTAAGCCAGATAAACGCGAATCGTTATTACAACGCGGTACGCGCCTAGATACCTACGAAAGCGGCCACGGTGTTGGTATGGCTATTGTATCTGACTTGGTTAAGTCGTATCACGGGCTGTTAACTATATCTCAGTCGCAACGTTTAGGCGGTGCAAAATTTATTCTCGAGTTTAATTACCATGAAAAAAAGTAACTACATCTTTTGTTTTAGCTTAAGCCTTTTATTTTTATGGGCGCAGCAAAGTATGGCTGCAGCGCAAGAGTGTACATTGCAAAACAATGCCCTACCCGAGCAAATTAAAGATTACACACAATGTTTAGACGCCAAATTAAATAAAGTGCAACAGCAACAAGACAGCTGGATCCAAAAGCGTACCTTTGAACTGGCCGAATTAGAAAGCGAAACTGGTAACACCTACATTTTATCATTGTTTAAGCAAAGTCTTAACGCCAAAGACAAGTACATTCAAAAAAGTTGCCAGTGGCGTTATATGTTAAAACAGCCTAATTCACCAGAAGCTGTAGTAACTTATAAAGAGTGTGAAATAGCAATGATAGAGCAATTCATTCAGCAGCTTAAAATGGGGCTTTAACCAGCTCCTAATTAAACATTATGTGTTGAAGCTTGCTAATTTAGTGGTTAGTGTTTTGGAAGTGCAGCCTTAAAGGCTGCATTTTTGTATTTATATAGTTTGCAATGTGACTACTGTGACCATACCGCAAATTCATTTCCATTTGGGTCGTTAAAGTGAAATCGTCTACCACCTGGAAATGAAAATGTAGGCTTAATTATTTTGCCTCCAGCTTGCTCAATTTTATTTTGAGTCGCTTCAAGGTCATTACTGTATAACACAATTAACGGGCTTCCGTTTTTAGTAGCAACAACCAACTCAGATTTAAAGAAACCACCATCAACCCCTTGTGCGGCAAAGCTACAGTATTCTGGGCCATAATCTACAAATGACCAGCCAAACACGTCACTAAAAAAGACCTTAGTAGCTGCAATATTTTGTGCAGGAATTTCAATATAGTTAATTTTATTATTTTGAGTCATTTTAGTTTTTTGCCCTTATTCTTGTTTATATTATTTGCGATTTGAACTGGTAATAAATAAAGATAGCAGCAAAAGCATAAACAACTGATAAACTTTGATAAGAATGCGCTTGTGCACTACATATAATTAATACTGAATAAAACCCACTTATAAAGCATTTGAAGGTACAAAATTAAGGGCTGATTTAATATTAATTATCGTTATTCATACGTTTCTTTTGTTTATTTTTACTAGATCGCACAAACCATTCCGTTAAGGATATGAAAAAAAAGAACATAAACAATCCGCCGCACCAAGTTGCAAACACCCAAATTGACGGTTTGAGTTCATACCAGCCTTGAATATTGAACGTGGCAAAGTAAAACATCACTAACGAAATAAATGGCAGTATAAACAAAGAGTAAAAAGCTCCCGAAACAGCATGCAGTAATATTTTCTCACGAATACTTGAGCTATTAGATCCCAAATTCACAATTCCAAAAACACATTGTGTAGCGATAAACAGGCAACAAACCTGTAAAAAGGTCCAGCCTAAAGCTGCTAGAATAGCAACTAACTGAATGTATATTCCCTCACTCATTTTAATAAAATCCTATTAACGAATACTGCTTTTAGCGAGATAGGCTTTATAACTGCACTACCAAAGCCTTATTGGCAATACAGTTTTTATCCTAAATCATACAAATAATTTTAATATTATGTAGCGCAAGCTATCCCACAAATACTTTCTGCCTCTCGAGATCTAAACCTAGCGCTAGAACGTCTCGGAGCTCACATGCTTTAACATGAGTTATATTTGAAGAGTTTTTAGACTTCAAAATAACGAATTGCCTCGCAATGGAATATATGAAATCGAGTTGTTAGTGATATCTTCTAGCATGAAGTAACTCACATACAACATCAAATACATCCTCATCCAGTTCACCCTTTGTAGGATATAACTTCATATTAATTAGTGTGCAACGCAACTCACAAAATACATCAGCACGAATCTGATAAAGTAAATGAGAGATTATCCAATATTTCCAAACCTCATCGTCGCCCAGCATTATATTTTTAATTGGCTGAACTAATTCCAAACCTAATTTAGATAACCGTTCAGAAACTGGCGCAGCGATTGGCCAGTTGAGGTCTTGCAAGCATTCAAGCAGAGCCTCAATATGAGGGGTCAATGCTTCATCAGATGCTATTTTTAAATTTTTACAGGCCACATCATCGACTTTATCGATTGGAACCAACCTCATAGATTTTACCTTAGTAGTTCTATTAATTTGACATAGTTAAATACCAGAGATACCGGCTAAGCGTTTAGTATAAGATAATTTTTATTCAAGAAGTTCTAACTGTATATATTTTCAAATTAGTGAATGAAGCCAATAACACTATTCATATCAAGCTCAAAATGAGATTCCGTAACTATATCCTTGTATCACTTTACCTTATTGTAGATATACCAACCAGTTACACCCGTGGAAAGTGCTAGTAAGTATAGAACTACTATTTCACGATTAAATTGAGCAAATAGATTGAGAAATAAAACTGGTAATATACTTACAACTAAAACCACCGGTAATTTAAATAAGTTTAGTTTTTGTAGCAATAGAGAAATAGGTAATCCATAAACCAACATCATAAAATAGAAATAAAATAAACTTCCCATACCTATCAGTACGCCAAATACAACATCAGAAATCAATGCATCAATTGAAGTATATTTTTCTATACCCGCATAAAGATAGCATAAAGCACATACTGGCAGTATACTCAACGGACTTATAATGAAAACAACAAAAAACTTACGCAAACTGTTCAACATATTTCCTTAAATTCTAATGTGGTCCATGAAAAGCTTACTTGAGATGCTTTCCTTTGAGCCTGCTTTCTAAGTTTATTTTACCTATAAATCATCCATATTATGACTAAGTTACAACTGAAGCCAATACGTCATTTATAAAAAGCTCAGGTTTACAATTAATTCGCTCTGCATAACATTAATGCAGTCTTTAAATCCCCTAGCGCTTGCGGCTTTGCCTTGCACATTATGAGCACATTCACTCATCGGGCCAGACACTATAGTAGCAAAATATTTATATTTAATTTTTTAGATAAACACCTGAGTGGCGAAGTATTAAGTACTCCATATTTCGCTAAACATGTCATGCTATTTGGATAATAACCGTAATAATACATAAGTGAGGTGTATTATGATGGTTGGTCAATAACATAATAGAACATGCTTTTATTATCTTAAAAATCTTTAATTAAATATAAAGACAACTTCTTACGTTCTTTGTTGCTGAAAACTCTCCATCAACATAAATACCATTGCTAGTACTGCGTCCTTGTCATAAGGAGAGTCTTTACCAATAATATATAAGAATTTCACAAAATATTCCGTCAACTAAGACTGTATTTCACTCATATTTTCACTCCTAAACACTGTAGCTTCAGGTAACTACAAATATGCACTGCAAAGACTACACTCCCAGCTTTGTAACACACTTTAATTTATTGAGTAAGATACTTATACGCTTCATAGTTATTATTCAATGTAACTGAGACATACTTTCTAATGTATCACTGATAAAGTGAGGTAATACGACAAATATATGTTGAGTTTGTATACAAATGCTAAGGCTCAAAAAAAACAGCAAACGAAATCAGTACCTTTAATTAACTAAAAACTTTCAATAGAAGCTAATTTACTAGTAGCAGTACTGTCACAAACCCAGTATTTTTTTACATCATTCTTTTGTAGTGTGACTGTTTTTTCCTTTTTTACTGTATGAAACTCCTCACTATAGAAATCACTCACTGTAACTTCAATTTCATCGTCTCTAAAACTCAAGCTGTGTTCAGTAACTAAAGAGCGATGATAGCTTGATTTTTCTAGAGCTTTAAAATCTGCTGAATCAATAACTGTGGCTGCATTTATAGTAAATTTATCTAAGTGAAGTTTATTACCTACTTTACTAACAACCAGCTCAATGGGTGTAGGCTCATCAGTATTACATTTAAATATTACTTGCGAGCTACTTTGAGCTGCATTGCATGACACAATAAAGAACAAAGGAGTTGCTACAATAAACTTTGCGAAATTAATTTTTATCATACTTTTCCAATGACTTCTGTAGTTTTACATCACACTTATTTTGTGCATACTGCGCGCCATCATAGCCTTTACCGAATGTAGTCTAATCTAATATTAATAAATATTTATCTAATGCCTTACTATTTACGACACTAACAAACCCTGTGCTGTAATGTTATACATAATTGAAACGGCCTACGGATAAACCACGATTGTAATGCCTGCTTCATATTGAGGGTGGTCCTGATCATGCTTATGATTCGTATATCAAAAAAATATGTATCATATAAAATTTTAGTTAGCCATTATTGAAAATACGTGTCACCAGAAAATTCAACATCAGCTATGGCATTAATAGCTACAACTCTACAACCAAACGGTTTAGCAATATAACTCTGATAACTTTTGAACATCTGTATAGGCAATTGGTAGCTTAAAGTTATTTTTAACTACCATGGCTACAAGCTTTTCATTAATTTTTTTATGAGTACGGCCATTTGGATCTATTTTTCCGTCTGGGCGTACCATATTCACAACTTTACTTTGAAAGAGCTTAATAGCCGCTACCGTTTTAGAGTTTTCTGGGCGTGAGCCTAAACGGCC
>JGI24025J20009_10000139_pt1 | contig 54997 bp, 52 predicted proteins | sample Cruoilmetagenom3_FD_20009 | JGI IMG/M metagenome (IMG submission 20009)
ATACCTTGGTGCGGTCGAGAAGACTCGAACTTCCACGGGTGTTACCCCACAGCGACCTCAACGCTGCGCGTCTACCAATTCCGCCACGACCGCACTTAAGGTAGCGGGCGTATAGCATTGGCCTCTGGGCTTGTGAAGCCCCGAATGATAGGAATATGTTGGGAAAACAAACTTTCCGGCGAAACAGGGTTTTAACGTGGTCGAGTGGACAATATCCGATGGTTTAACGCCATATCCAGAAGCGATGGATACGATGGAAAACCGTGTTAACGGTATCTTGGCAAAGCAAGCGGACGAACAGGTCTGGCTGCTGGAGCACCCTCCTTTATATACGGCTGGCACAAGTGCCGACGCTGCGGATTTGCTCGACCATAATCGTTTCCCCGTATTTGAAGCCCGTCGCGGCGGCGAATACACCTATCATGGGCCGGGCCAACGGGTCGCCTATGCGATGCTCGATTTAAATCAGCGCGAGCGTGATGTGCGCAAGTATGTCTGGAAACTGGAAGAATGGGTTATCCAGACGCTTGCAGAATTCAATGTTGCCGGAGAGCGTCGCGAGGGTCGTGTCGGTGTTTGGGTTGTCCGGCCCGATCGCCCTCCGCTGCCCGACGGATCGCCTGCCGAAGATAAAATCGCTGCAATCGGTGTCCGAATTCGGCGCTGGGTGACATTTCACGGCATATCGATCAACGTCGAGCCGAATCTGGAGCATTTCGGTGGCATCGTACCCTGCGGTATAAACGACTACGGTGTTACGAGTCTCGTTGACCTTGGCATCCCCGTCACCATGACCGACGTCGATATAGCCCTAAAAACCACTTTTTCGCGGATTTTTGAAAAATAGTCACGCTTGCGGCATTCAGGACAGTTGATGTAGATCAAGGCGCAAGTTAAACAATTTGTCGGGAGTTGGCGAATTCGGGACAGGATTCGCCTTACATATAACTGGTGTCAGGAGAATAATATGGCAGATGCAGCCACGCACACCCATGACGAGCATGCGCGCCCCGGGTTTTTTACCCGCTGGTTCATGTCTACTAACCACAAAGATATCGGTATTCTTTATCTTTTCTTTTCAGCCACAATTGGTTTTGTATCGGTCGCTCTGACCGTCTACATGCGGATGGAGCTGATGAATCCGGGTGTGCAATACATGTGTGCCGAAGGCGCTCGTTTTGTTGCTGATACCGCAGCCGAATGTATGCCAAACGGACACCTCTGGAACGTTATGATCACCTATCACGGTGTCCTGATGATGTTCTTCGTGGTTATTCCTGCCCTTTTCGGTGGTTTTGGTAACTACTTCATGCCGCTTATGATTGGCGCGCCGGATATGGCGTTCCCTCGTATGAACAACTTGTCTTTCTGGATGTATGTTGCCGGCTCTTCGCTTGGTGTAGCTTCGCTTCTGTCGCCTGGTGGCAACGGTCAGCTCGGTTCCGGTGTTGGCTGGGTGCTTTACGCGCCGCTGTCCACTAACGAAGGTGGTTACTCGATGGATCTCGCGATCTTCGCGGTTCACCTTTCCGGTGCCTCGTCGATCCTTGGTGCGATCAACATGATCACGACCTTCCTGAACATGCGTGCGCCGGGTATGACCCTGCATAAAACGCCTTTGTTTGCCTGGTCGATCGTTGTTACGGCTTTCCTGATCCTGCTGTCCTTGCCTGTTCTGGCCGGCGCAATCACTATGCTGCTTACGGACCGTAACTTCGGTACAGCCTTCTTTGACGCCTCTGCAGGCGGCGATCCTATCCTTTACCAGCACTTGTTGTGGTTCTTCGGTCACCCCGAAGTTTACATGATCATCGTGCCCGGATTTGGTATCATCAGCCACGTCATCTCGACCTTCTCGAAGAAACCGATCTTTGGTTACCTTCCGATGGTTTACGCGATGATCGCAATTGGTGTTCTGGGCTTCGTTGTTTGGGCGCACCACATGTATGCAGTTGGTTTGTCGACAACACAGCAGTCCTACTTCATGCTGGCGACCATGGTTATCGCGGTGCCTACTGGCGTCAAGATTTTCAGCTGGATTGCAACAATGTGGGGTGGCTCGATCGAGTTCAAAACACCTATGCTGTTCGCCTTCGGCTTCTTGTTCCTGTTCACCATCGGCGGTGTTACGGGTATCGTTCTGTCGCAGGCTGCGATCGACCGTGCCTACCATGACACATACTACGTTGTAGCACACTTCCACTACGTGATGAGCCTTGGTGCGGTGTTCTGTATCTTTGCCGGTGTCTACTACTGGATCGGCAAGATGTCTGGCCGTCAGTACCCTGAATGGGCTGGCAAGCTTCACTTCTGGACTATGTTCATCGGTGCGAACATCACCTTCTTCCCGCAACACTTCCTGGGCCGTCAAGGTATGCCTCGCCGCTACATCGACTATCCCGAGCAGTTTGCACAGTGGAACTTCGTTAGCTCGATCGGTGCTTTCATCACCTTCGCATCTTTCATCTTCTTCATCGGCGTTGTTTTCTACACGTTGAAATGGGGCAAGAAAGTAACCGATCCTGCTTACTGGGGCGAACATGCCGATACGCTGGAATGGACACTTTCAAACCCGCCACCCGAGCATACGTTCGAAACGTTGCCTACACCTGATATGTGGGACAAGTCGAACCACTAAGCCGACCACAATCAAATCAGAAAGGCCGGAAATCAGTTCCGGCCTTTTTTACATTCGGATCCATTATGACATCTGAAAATCCAGATCCATTCAAACGCACGGATACGCCGATCTATCACGTGACGTTATGGCCGAACCGCTCGCTCGGTCGCGTCGGATTTCGTAATACCATGCTACTTGTTATCGTCGGCACCACCATCCCGATGATCCCTTTGTTCAAGGCCGCCTCGAGCCTTTGGATATTGCTGTTCGGTATTGTCCCGGTTGCACTGCTGTACCTGTTTTTCATTCGTAACTATCTAGATGGCCGCCTGACCGAAGAGATCAGAATCTATCCTGACCTGATTGCTGTCGAGCGCCGCGAACCCAAGGGCAAAATCCTGCGCTGGCACGCCAACCCCTACTGGCTGCGTATCCATATGCACAATACCCCGATCGAAAACTACCTGACGCTTGAGGGCAACCAACGGACCATCGAACTAGGCGCGTTCCTGTCGCCAGAGGAACGCCTGACCCTGAAGGCCGATATCGAAAAAGTCATCCACGGCCTCGATATCAACGCATAAGCAAGAAACGGGTGGCAATCTTATAGTTCATCTGTACGTTCGCGGTATGAAACAACAACAAATGAACTCCCGTGCATGGGCTGAAATGTTACTTCTCGGCATCATCTGGGGCTGCGTATTTCTCGCAGTCGCACTGGCGCTGCGTGAAATTCCGGTTTTAACTCTCGTCGTCATTCGCGTCGGGTTCGCTGCCATAGTGCTGTGGGCATACGTACTTTATCGCGGCCTAACTATCCCGAAGAGCTTTCGTGTCTGGCTTGCACTACTCGTAATGGGCATACTGAATAATGCACTACCGTTTACCCTTCTTAATTTTGGTCAAACCCAGATCGAATCCGGTCTGACNTCGATCCTGAATGCGGCAACCGTCGTATTCGCCACNCTCATCTCCGCGCTNTTCCTGAAAGACGAGCGCCTTACACCGCGAAAAATACTTGGCGTGATTTCGGGGATGACCGGCGTGATTATCGTAATCGGAGTTGATTCACTTTTAACATTTGACCTCAAGAGCCTTGGCCAAATCTCCTGCATCGGCGCAACCATATCCTACGCCTTCGCTGGCGTCTGGGCACGCAAACGTCTCGTCGGGGTTAGTCCGGCAGTTTCGTCCGCCGGAATGTTGACGGGGTCAACCCTTGGTTATGATCCCCCTCGCTCTCTGGTATGACGGCTGGACCGATTGGTCGTTCACAACACAAACATGGGTGTCGTTGTTCTACATTGTGATTGTCGCCACAGTAGTTGCTTATTTGCTGTATTTCCGTGTCATGGCATCAGCTGGTGCCAGCAATACCTTGCTCGTCACGCTGGTCGTTCCACCCGTCGCCGTTATCCTCGGCGCTGTTGTTTTATCCGAAGAATTGCCGCTCAGGTCTTACATCGGCTTTACATTGATCGCATTGGCGCTGGCAATTATCGACGGCCGCCTGTGGAAACTCGCACGCCGGACCTTTTCAAGCGCAAGCAGCTCGTCTATTCCAAGGTAAGGAAATACTAAGGGTTCAAACATGATATATTCGTCTGCAAGTGATTGGGACAACGCCGCACACAAACGTGTCGCGCTTTTTGGCATGTCCGGCCTTGGCAAAACTTATCTGTCCGACATGCTGCGCGACGGTGGTAACTGGTTCCACTACTCTGTCGATTTCCGCATTGGCACACGTTATATGGGCGAACATATCGTCGACAATTTCAAACGCGAGGCGATGAAGAACCCGTTCCTGCGTGAATTGCTACGTTCGGATTCGATCTACATCGCCTCCAACATAACCTTCGAAAACCTTAGCCCGCTTTCCACTTACCTCGGTAAGCCCGGCAATCCGGACAAGGGCGGCATCTCGCTGGACGAATATATCACCCGTCAACGCCAACACCGCGCGGCTGAAATTGCGGCCACCAAAGACACCGCGTTGTTCGTACACAAGGCGCTGGATATTTACGGGTATGACCATTTCATCTCCGACACTTCGGGGTCGATTTGCGAGGTTGTGGACCCGAACGACCCGAGTGATCCGGTTCTGACAACATTGTCAGAGGCGGTTCTGCCGGTCTGGATCAAAGGCTCCGAAAGCCACACCGACGAATTGCTACGTCGCTTCTCAGCCGCGCCAAAGCCGATGTATTACGACGAAGAATTCCTGCGCCGCAAATGGGCGGAGTATCTGTCCTTGCGCGACATCACCGAGGCGGAAGTTGATCCAGACGATTTCATCCGTTGGGGATATTGCGAGTTGTTGCAGCATCGCTTGCCGATTTACGCCGCCATAGCCAAGAACTGGGGCGTCACAGTTGACGCCGAAGAAGTGCGCGACATTCGCGATGTACAAGATTTCACCGCATTGATTGCCAAAGCCATAGACCGGAATACCTGATGCCCATCAAGATCCCATCCGACCTGCCCGCCCACGACATTCTCAAGTCCGAGGGCGTCATGGTTATGGCCGACGAAACGGCATCGCGTCAGGATATCCGCCCGCTGAAAATCGCGCTGCTGAATCTGATGCCCAAGAAGGTCCAGACCGAAACGCAGTTTGCGCGCCTGATCGGTGCAACACCGCTGCAAATCGAACTCACGCTCGTGCGTATGACCGAACATCAGGCCAAGAATACGTCACCGGAGCATATGGAGTCCTTCTATCGCCCGTTTCAGGACGTGAAGCACGAAAAGTTCGACGGCTTAATTATCACCGGCGCCCCGATTGAACACCTCCCGTTCGACGAAGTTTCCTATTGGGAAGAAATGAAAGAAGTGTTCGAGTGGACACAAACCAATGTTCATTCCACCTTCGGCGTTTGCTGGGGTGGCATGGCGATGATCTACTACTTCCACGGTGTTCCTAAACACCTTATCGATGAAAAAGCCTTCGGATGTTACCGTCACAAGAACCTGTCCCCTGCCTCGCCATTTCTGCGCGGGTTCTCGGACGACTTTGTTGTGCCCGTCAGCCGCTGGACCGAAATCCGCGCGGAAGACACCAATGGTAATCCCGATCTCGACATTCTTATGCATTCCGACGAGGTAGGCCCGTGCCTGATCGAGGATGCCCCACATCGTGCGCTCTACATCTTCAACCACCTCGAATACGACAGCGGAACACTGAAAGAAGAATATGACCGCGACGTAGCACGCGGTGTCGATGTTGATGTGCCTGTCAATTATTACCCGTTCGACGACCCACGCGAAGAGCCGGAGAACCGCTGGCGCAGCCACGGACACTTGCTNTATGGNAACTGGATCAACGAAATGTACCAATCGACATTTTTCGATATGGACGAGATTGGCAGCCAGTCAAATGAGGCGGATTGAAAAAGCGTTTCCACCGGTTGGAGATTTTCTAACGGTTGACGGCGTGCGCCTGCACTACAAGTCCGCCGGTGATGGTCAGCCATTGGTTCTGCTGCATGGTGCAAGCGGTAATCTGCGGGACTGGACCTTTGGTCCGTTTGCCGAGATGGCCACGACCAATACTGTGATTGCATTTGACCGCCCCGGCCTTGGTTACAGCGAACGCCCGCTCGGGGCCGAAGATCCTGCTGTACAGGCCAAAATTCTTAAACGCGCCACCGCTCTGCTCGGCCACGGGAACCCGATCGTTGCGGGCCACAGTTATGGTGGTGCCGTGGCGTTGGCTTGGGCATTGTTGGAACCGAACGATGTCTCGGCTTTGTTGTTACTGGCCGCCGCCAGTCACGAGTGGCCGGGCGAAACCTCGCGCTTGTATCGGGCTGTCACTCATCCGGTCATCGGTCCGCTCGCGGCGCAGGTTTTGCCGCGGATCGCGTCGTCAAAACGTATAAACAACGCGATCACCCGTATATTCGCGCCCCAAACCGCGCCGGATGGTTATCTTGGTCACGTCGGCGCCGGACTCGCTGTTCGACCACAAACGGTCCGCGCAAATGCATCGGATATTGTTGCCCTGAAGCCGCATTTGGTCGAAATGGAGGGACGTTATCCGTTGCTAAATATGCCAATCGAAATTCTGCATGGAACCGATGATGTGGTCGTTCCCATCCAGATACATTCCGACCGGCTGGCCAAAGCGTTGCCGCAAGCTCGATACCAACGGCTCGCAGGAACCGGCCACATGCCTCACCACTGCGCACAAAGCCAAATGCTCGAGGCATTGCATCGCCTAAACGCGCAACTTGCCTAGAGGCCCGCTTGCGAACATACTGTTTGGAAAAAAGGAATTTCCATGACCGATATTGAAAAGCCTTTCGACGGGGCAATCAGCAAATTCTACGAGAGCGATGCACCGCATACTATCCGCACGGCCATCCGCGACGGGTCCAAAAAGCAAATACTAAACCCCGCGTACCCTTACCCCAAACGACTGGCGCAAAAGGAATACGAGGAAACTTACGCGGCCCTGCAAATCGAATTGGTCAAAATGCAGTCATGGGCACAGTCCACGGGCCAGCGTATCGCCGTAGTGTTTGAGGGACGTGACGCGGCGGGCAAAGGTGGCTCCATCAAACGGGTGACAGAAAACCTCAATCCACGCGGCGCCAAAGTTATCGCGTTGTCCAAGCCGACCGACAAGGAACGCGGTCAGTGGTATTTTCAGCGGTATATCCAGCATTTACCCAGCGAAGGCGAGATAACCCTGTTTGATCGCTCATGGTACAACCGCGCGGTAATCGAACCGGTTTTCGGGTTCTGCACCGATGCGCAACGCGAACATTTCTTCAAACAAGCGCCGGATTTCGAGAATATGATCGCTGACGAAGGCATCACGCTGATCAAAATTTGGCTAACGGTCGGACGTGCCGAGCAACTACGGCGCTTTCTGGCACGCGAGTCCGATCCGCTCAAACAATGGAAGCTGTCGGGAATCGACGTTAAAGGCCTGCACCTTTGGGACGAATACTCGACCGCCATCGAAACTATGTTTGCGCGCACCCATACAAATGTGTCGCCGTGGAATGTCATCCGTTCAGATGACAAACGCCGCGCCCGCATTGCGGTTATGCAACTGATCCTCTCACAGCTTGACTATGAGGGTAAAAATCCGAATGTGGCTCAACAACCGGACGACAAAATATGTGGCACGCCAGCACTTATAGGTCTGGAGCAAAACTGATACCTCCTTGTTACGGCGCCCGTTGAACGCTATGTATCAGACATGAATAAGCAATCCCCTGAGCGCAAGGGCTACCATCACGGTAACCTTAAACAGGCCCTCGTCGAGGCCACCCTTTCCCTGATCGAGGAGAAAGGTCCGACCGGTTTCACCCTTGCAGAAGCAGCACGCGTGGCAGGTGTTAGCGCAGCTGCGCCTTACCGCCATTTTAAAGGCCGCGAGGATTTAATCGCTGAGGTTGCCCGTCAAGGATACGTACTATTCGCCGACCGGATGGAGGCGGCGTTTGACCGCGGCAATCCCAACCCGATGGCTGCCTTTGAGGCCGTGGGCCGCGCCTATCTGTCCTTCGCACGTGATCACGCCGGCCACTATATCGCGATGTTTGAGTCCGGCGTTTCCATAGCGGGTAATTTCGAGCTCAACATGGTCGCTAACCGCGCGATGGCGGTACAAACGCAAGCCGCCGAGAAGTTATTCGAGCACCTGCCGGTCGGTCAACGCCCGCCCGCAACAATGGTCAGTCATCACATCTGGGCCATGTCCCACGGCGTCGTGGAGCTGTTCGCACGCGGCGAACCAGGTGGCCGCGCACCGTTTTCGCCAGAAGAATTACTTGAATCCGGTGTCGGAATTTACCTGCGTGGCTTAGGTTTATTACCTAAATAGCCCCTTAATGTAAAAAACATTTACATTTTTTACGCCCCGCCCCTTGTGATTTCATTTGGACCTCCCAAATATGTTAATGTGAACAACATTTACATTGAAAGGAACGCAAACATGAAATCCCCCGCGCATCTTCTTGAACAAGCCCGGGACTGGCTAGACGGCCATGGAACCAAAGCCTGGATCGCAGCCATGGTCCTCGGATTTATTTTCTTGTGGCCAGTCGGCCTCGTCATCCTCTTTTATATGATCGGAACCAATCGAATGGGTAAAAATTGCGGACGCGGTAAGTGGCACCGCCGGAATGGCCACAGTTTCTCGACAGGCAATACGGCGTTCGACGCCTATCGCGACGAAACAATCAAGCGTCTGGAAGACGAACAGTCGGCCTTCCAAAACTTCTTGGGCAACCTGCGCGCTTCCAAGGACCGCGCTGAGTTTGACCAGTTCATGAATGAACAGAAAGATGGCGAGAAAACAACGCCGGAATATCCGACTAATCCAACACAGGCACCAGCCTAAGTTGACCTTCTGCCCCCGCGCAAGCGGGGGAATACCATAATCAGTGGAGCCAAAATGACCTATCACGAAGCCGCCTACGCAGGCCTACCTGATCCGGATTTGGATAGTCAGTTTTACGACAAAGTCCCTACCCGCCGTCTTGTGGCCTGGGTGTTCGACGGAATAATTACATTTGGAATAACCTTCGTAATCAGCGTTATGACCTTGGGGCTGGCGTTTTTCATCTTCCCGTTCGTCTGGTTGCTGGTTGGTTTGATCTATCGCACCATCACCATCGCATCCAAATCCTCGACTTGGGGTATGCGCATGGTCGGGATCGAGTTCCGCGACAAGAACGGCCAAAAGTTTGATACGGGCTTGGCGTTGGTCCATACCCTGATCTTCACCGTGGCCACCGGCTTTTTTATCGCCCAGATTGTCAGCATCGTTTTGATGCTCGGCAGTCGCTACGGCCAAAGCCTGCAAGACATGATCCTCGGCACCACGGCGATAAATCGTCCGCTAAATTAGCGATTGCCGACGATACCATTGCTTTGTTAGGGTTCCTTAACCCTAACAAAGTATTTTACGTTTATGAGACATACGCTTCCAACAGCGCCCCAATTCTATGTGACGGCTCCACAATCGTGCCCCTATCTGGACGATAAGGTCGAGCGCAAGCTGTTCACCGCTCTCTTTGGCGAAGAGGCACGTGCTTTGAATGACGGCCTCTCACAACAAGGATTCCGTCGCTCCCAGAACGTTTTATATCGCCCGACCTGCCCGGGATGTTCCGCCTGCATGTCCGCGCGCGTAGTCTCTGCCGGGTTTGAACCCTCCCGCAGCCAGAAACGCATACTGAAGCGTAACCAGGAACTGGAGCGCGAAGTCAAAGCGCCTTGGGCAACCGAGGAAAATTACGAACTTTTCCAGAAATACCTAGACGAACGTCACGCCGATGGCGGCATGGCCGGAATGGATATGTACGAATTCGCCGCTATGGTCGAGGAAACGCCGGTTCTTAGCCGCGTTATCGAATATTACCAAACCTCTGAAGACGGTGAAAGAACGCTCGTTGCTGCCTGTTTGACAGATGTTTTGAACGACGGGCTATCGATGGTTTATTCCTTCTTCGACCCGGAACTGAAGAACCGCAGCATGGGCGCCTTCATCATCCTTGACCATATTCGCATGGCCCGCGAGGCAGGCCTGCCCTATGTCTATCTGGGGTTTTGGGTGCCGGGCAGCCAGAAGATGAACTACAAAGCCAGCTACCGCCCGCTGGAAGTATTCAAAGACGGCGACTGGCACGAATTGGATGACGCCTTGATCAACGACGTCGGGCAAAACCCCTTGGGTAATGATCCGGTCGCCGAACAGGTCGCCGCCATCCACCTTCCTCCACAAGACTAAAAAAAACGCCCCGAGAATCCCGAGGCGTTTTTTGTTTAGTCTATAACCTACGTTTAGCTTAGCAGATTTGGAACAATCGTCACTACGCTCGGGAAGAACCAGAGCAACAGCAAGCCGGCAGCCTGGATCAACACAAACGGAATAACCCCGCGATAGATATGCCCGGTGGTCACGCTCGCCGGTGCCACCCCGCGCAGATAGAACAGTGCAAATCCAAACGGCGGCGTCAAGAAGCTGGTTTGCAAGTTCACCGCGATCATAATCGTCACCCACTTCGGATCCATCGTGCCGCCATAAATAACCGGCCCAACAATCGGGATAACGATGTAGATGATTTCAAGGAAATCGAGCACGAAACCAAGGAAGAACAGCACCGCCATCACGATCAGGAATACGACCCACTCCCTCTCGAAGCTACGCAAGAACGACTGGATGTAGTGCTCGCCCCCAAACGAGATGATCACAAGGTTCAGCATCTGCGAACCGATAAGGATCGCGAACACCATCGAGGTAACCTTAGCCGTCTCTCGCACCACAGGCGACAACACCGAAGTTTTCCACAACGTCCAGCAAGCGAACAACAGACCACCCATCGAGATGTGGTAAAAAATCAGCCCGATGATGATTGCTACCCAGTTCTCGAAACCGATATCCGAGATATTGGCCCGCAAATCAAAGTTGATGCCAACCAGCAACATGATGATCATGGAAAAGCTGGTGATCAGAATTGGTTTTCCGCTCTTGCCTTGGTCCTGTAATTTGCGGAACGCGGCCAACATGATCGCACCACCGGCACCAAGTGCGGCCGCCGGAGTCGGGTTGGTGATGCCGCCAAGGATCGAACCAAGCACGGCGATGATCAACACAAGCGGCGGGAAAACAACGCGTAGCACATCATTCGCAGCCAGTCGTTTTGCCGCCTCTCTGGCACCGTACATAATCACGATAAACGGAATAGCCTGCGCAGCGAATACGGTGCCCGGCGAAGACAGCGGTCCAAGGAACACGACATCGACAAACACCGAAAGCGCAATCCCGAAAGCCCCGATGTACAACGGGCGCTTGTCCTCGTTCGGTGCTAGGCCATAGGCCAGCGACAGCATCAAACCAAAGAACACGAGAATTTTAAGCAGACCGGAACCAACCGGTGCCGCATTTTCGATCAACTCGGCGCGGAACTGTTCGATTTGTTCAGGGGAACGCGTGCGCTCTTCCTGCGTCAAACCACCGCCAGCAGCTTCGATATCGGCCTGAATTGCAATCGCAGCATCCCACTTTTCCTGACCGTGTAGTTCGATCATGGAAGCCTGACATTGCTCGCCAACATTTGTGCGCAACTGAGCCTGTTCAACCTGCTCGGCAACGGTGGACACATATGTGTCTTGCGTACCAGCCAAGTTGAACGAAGAAGCGGAGATTGCGAAAAGGATAATGCCAACCGGTACGGCCAGAAGCCAAATCAGTTTATGATTGCGACTTGTGCGAACACCAGTCGAGGCTTCGACATGGATCGGCGGAGCCTTCGACGGGTTTAAAAGCGCATAGATGAAGGCGTAAAGACCATAAAGGAACGCCAGCATAATGCCCGGAAGCAACGCCGCCTTAAACAGCGTACCAACGGATAGAACCGCAGCCTGCCCCAGATAGGTCAGCGCATCGGTACAACCGGCCGCAATCGCGCGACCCTCCTGTGCGGCTGAATAAATGTCGCCCGCCAAAGTGCCGAGCAAAACGATAACGATCGACGGTGGAATAATCTGCCCCAAGGTTCCCGAGGCCGCAATAACACCCGTCGCCAATTCCGGCGAATAGTTATGTCGCAACATCGTCGGCAACGTCAGCAAGCCCATTGTCACAACGGTCGCACCAACAATACCGGTCGAGGCCGCAAGGAAGGCACCAACCACAACCACCGAAACGGCCAGACCGCCCGGCAGCGGGCCGAACACGCGGCCCATAGTTGTCAGCAAATCTTCGGCAATTTTTGAGCGTTCGAGCATAATGCCCATAAGAACGAACATCGCAATCGCCAGAAGCGTTTCGATCGACTGCCCGGCAATCACACGTTCGTTCATACGGTTCGCAATGAACGAAATGTTGCGGTTCATGGCCGTTTCCCAGCCCCCTGCGAACAACGGTTCTAGCAACACCGGTATGTCGGGATATTTGAAACCCGAGATACTGTGGCGATCTACGCCGGAGTTCACCAAATCGGTATAGGCAGGGCTGGACGTATCCAGAACTTCCTTCAACAGCAGGCCGGAGCTATCCAGCATCGCCAAAATACCAAAGGAAATAACGGCCGCGCCACCAATTGCGAACGCAACCGGGAAACCCGACATGATGCCGCCAAAGAGGCAAGCGAATACGATTATCAGGCTGACTTCAACGCCATCTAGTCCGAAAAACATTATATCATCCTACCTTTAGTGAATTGCTGCGGCGAGTTCGGCGGTTTCATCACCCAACGTATCCAGCTCGAGATATTTATCGACACTTTCTGGTCCCTCGATAAACTCGAGAAGCGAACGCCAGAAATAGGTGAGGCCCTGAATGAACATCATGCCCGCGAAACTGACCAGCAGGACTTTGAACAGGAAATACCCGTCAAACCCGTTTGGTGAAAATCCGATTGTCTCGACATTCCATTTTAGCAAGCGCGACTTGCGCTCCAGCAGTTCCAGTGTGTCTGTAACGGCAACCTTCGGTGTTACCAGATGACGCCAAAGGAAGAACCAGCCGAACATCCAGACAAGGCTCATAAACGGAATGATTAATAAGAGGGATCCGAGCATATCAACGACTTTTTTCGCGCGGTGCCGCATTCCAGCGTAGAGCAAGTCTACGCGAACATGGCCGCCCTGCACGAAAGTATAAGAAGCACAAAGGCATACGATCATGGCGTTATAGAGCTTTAGCTCCTCGCCGTACCAGCTAAGGTCGCGGATGAACGCAAAGCCGAACGGGCTGATTGCGATTTCGGAGACCTTAAAGATCCGCTGCAAAAACACGATCATGATCTGCTGAAGGACCATAAACAACGACGCCCAAGCGAAGAAGCGGCCGGTTACATTGGCGAACTTTTCGAAACCGCGGACAATCGCCCAGAGGAATTTTCGGTAGAACATGCCGACAACCGTCACGACCAGGAAAACGTCGAGAATTACGAAAAAGAACTCTCTGGAGGCGCCATAGTAAATGAAGCGCACCATCGCCGTCTTGTCTGACCAATCAAGCCATGCCGACGGATGAAAGATTACATAGAACAGGTTCACAAATCCGGAAAAGATATTAGTGAACAGCCAAATCACAAAATCCATGGTGCATAAGCCCTCGATTGGACGTAAGCGAGGGATCAGTCCCGCAAACAGTCAAATTTCCTCCACCCCGTTTATGGGGATGGAGGATATCATCTTACGAAAAATCGCAGAATTAGCGGTTAGCCAATACGCGGTCACGCTGACGTACATACTCGCCATCCGACTTGGAAATCCAAGCGGAGGAAGATGCCATCGAAGCTTCGAAGCTTGCGCGGATTTTTGCGAACAGCTCGTCGTCCATGAACTCGTCCATGACTTCTGCAGAAGCAGCACCAAGTGCGTCCCAAACGTCGTCGCTGAACTGAAGTGTCTGAACACCCTGCGCCTGAAGACGTGCAAGAGCTGCACCGTTGTTAGCCAAAGTCAGCGACAGGTTGTGGTTGGTTGTAGCCAACGAAGCCTGCTCGATGATTGCCTGGTGAGCAGCCGAAAGGTCTTCGAACACGCCGCGGTTAACACCAACAGAAAGTCCCGAACCTGGCTCGTGGAAACCAGCTGTGTAGTACACTTTCGCAACTTCGTGGAAGCCTGCACGTTCATCAGCCCAAGGACCAACCCACTCAAGACCGTCAAGAGCACCGGAGGAAAGAGCTTGGTAAAGCTCGCCGCCTGGAATGTTCTGAACGGATGCGCCCAGTTTACCAAGTGCTTTGCCGCCAAGACCAGGCATACGGTACTTAAGACCGTTGAAGTCTTCAGCCGAGTTGATTTCCGAACGGAACCAACCACCGGACTGCGAACCGGAGTTACCGGCGAGGAAGGATTTCAGACCAAATATCTGACCTAGCTCGTCGTGAAGCTCTTTACCGCCGGCGTGGTTGTACCAGTTGGTCAGCTCTTGTGCAGTGCCGCCGAATGGAACAGACGTAAAGTAGGCATAACCTGGGTGCTGACCGATATAGTAGTAGTCAGCGGAGTGGTACATGTCGGCCTGACCGGAAGTCACGGCGTCGAATACTTCAAGCGCACCAACAAGCTCGCCCGGGGCTTTCTTGTCGATAGTCAGCATGCCGTCGGACATAGCTGTTACTGAGTCTGCAAAGTGCACCGCAGCATCGTCGAGAACAGCAAAGCCGTGTGGCCAAGATGTAACCATAGTCAACGTACGCTTGCCCTGTGCATATGCCGGAGCCGCGAGCGTCGAGGATGCAGCAACCGCTGCACCGCCTAGTGCGGAATTTTTAAGAAAAGAACGACGATCCATTAATAACCTCCCAGTTTTTACCCTGCAATTGTTGCGGGGTAGATCGAATAACGAATTCCAAGTTACTTATCCCTGCCTCATATGCAACGGATATTTTCTGGAATTGGTCGGAACTCTGCTCCAATTTTTGCAAGACATTCCACGCCTCCAAATCCGGCAAAGCCCGCCGAAACAGTTTCGCCGCTCGTCGCCCCTCAAATAATTTTGCAATAATTCCAAAAGCCACCACATTCAGCAATATAATGACAAAATACCGCAGCTTTGGGAAACTTAATTCACAAAATGCTGTTGACCTTCAGAATACAGGCAACTAAAAATCTTGATTATTGAAGGGTCAAAAAAATGGAATCTTTCAATAAAATAAATGCTTGGGCTGCCAATTAATTGTCATAACGACCAGAACTTGCATCGCCCCCTGCAATCAGGGGTTTTTTTGTGGCCTTTTGGCCAACATATGAATCAGAACGGGGACACCCCCGAAAATTGGAGTAATTGCGATGACCCGTCAAATGACCGGCGCCCAGATAGTAGTTCAAGCCTTGAAGGATCAGGGTGTGGACACAGTGTTTGGATATCCCGGTGGCGCAGTCCTTCCAATTTACGACGAGATTTTCCTGCAAAACGAAATTCGCCACATCATCGTGCGCCACGAACAGGCGGCGACCCACGCCGCCGAAGGTTACGCGCGTTCCACCGGTAAGCCGGGCGTTGTTCTGGTGACCTCCGGTCCTGGGGCAACCAACGCTGTTACCGGCATGACCGACGCCTTGATGGATTCGATCCCGATGATCGTTCTAACCGGTCAGGTTCCGACCTTTATGATCGGCAACGACGCCTTTCAGGAAGCCGACACCATCGGCATCACCCGCCCCTGCACCAAGCACAACTGGTTGGTGAAAGATACCGACATCCTTGCTGAAACCATCCATCAGGCCTTCCATGTCGCCACTTCGGGCCGTCCTGGCCCAGTGCTCGTCGACATCCCCAAGGACGTGCAGTTTGCGACAGGCAGCTACACGCCGCTGAACAAAACTAAAGTCTCGCATTACCAACCACGGGTTAAAGGCGACATCGACGCCATAACCAAAGCCGTTGAAATGCTGGAAAAAGCCAAACGCCCGATCATCTATTCCGGTGGCGGCGTCATCAACTCCGGTGTTGGGGCCAGCCAATTGCTGCGCGAACTCTCGGATGCAACCGGCGCGCCCATTACCTCGACGCTGATGGGCCTCGGCGCGTATCCGGCTTCGGGCAAAAACTGGCTGGGCATGCTGGGGATGCACGGCACCTACGAGGCCAACATGGCCATGCACGACTGTGACTATATGTTATGCGTAGGCGCACGCTTCGATGACCGTATTACTGGCCGCACCGACGCGTTCAGCCCGAACAGCTTCAAGATTCATATCGACATCGACCCCTCCTCGATCAACAAAATCATCCATGTCGACGTGCCGATCGTCGGTGACATCGGCCATGTGCTCGAAGACATGCTGAAAATCTGGAAATCCCGCGGTCGTAAAACCAACGCACCTGCCATCGCGAAATGGACAGCAAAAATCGACGATTGGCGCGCCGTCGAATGCCTGACCTACAAACCGTCCGACACAGTTATCAAGCCGCAGTACGCCCTTGAACGTCTCGAGGCGTTGACCAAAGACCACGACCGTTACATCACGACCGAGGTCGGCCAGCACCAGATGTGGGCAGCGCAATACCTTAGCTTTGAGGGCCCGCACCGCTGGATGACGTCCGGCGGTTTGGGCACCATGGGATACGGCACGCCAGCGTCGATGGGCGTTCAGATCGCACATCCAGACGCGCTGGTTATCAACGTCGCCGGCGAGGCTAGCTGGCTGATGAACATGCAGGAAATGGGCACTGCGACCCAATACAACCTGAAAACCAAACAGTTCATCCTGAATAACGAACGTCTTGGCATGGTTCGCCAGTGGCAGGAATTGTTGCACGGTTCGCGCTACTCGCACAGCTGGTCCGAATCCCTGCCCGACTTCGTCAAATTGGCCGAAGCTTTCGGTGCCAAGGGCATCCGTTGCGCCGATCCCGCCGATCTGGACGACGCAATCATGGAAATGCTGAACCACGACGGTCCGGTCATCTTCGATTGCTTGGTCGAGAAACATGAAAACTGTTTCCCGATGATCCCGAGTGGCGCAGCCCACAACGAAATGATCATGGGCGAAGATAAAACCGAGGACGCGATCACCGGCGCAGGTGGAGCGCTAGTTTAACATTTCGGTGCAAGCCAATGAAACCTCTAATTTATTTCAGTTACGGAATGACAAAATGCGGTACCACGCTGGCCTATCATATGGTCAGCGAGGCGCTTGCGCAGGCGGGCGCCGAACAACACCGCCTGCCCGCGCACTTGATCGGGCCGAATAAAAAACTGAATTTCGGGTCGCACTTTTCTGAAGATCAGGCCGACGAACTCTGGCAGGTCGTGAAATCCATTGGTCATCCCATCGTCATCAAAACCCATACGCGCCCCGATCCCGCAGTCGTGAAACTGATGCAGGACGGTCGCGCAATCGCCCACGCCTGCTATCGTGACCCGCGCGATATGGCGCTTTCGATGCTAGACCATGGCCAACGCGCCCGCGCCGCCGGAAATCCGGCCTTTTCGGAGATCGTGACCTTAGAGGACGCCAAAAACGGTATTCGAAATCAATGTGACAGCCTCACTGCTTGGCTCCGTCTGCCCAATGTTCTGCCGCTGAACTTCGAGGATATTGCCTTCGACATGCCCGGAACTGTGCAGCGACTCCTCGATCAACTGCAAATCTCTGGCGACCCAGCAAAGATCGCCGCCAAAGTCCTCGACGGGCGCTTCACCCAGTTCAATAAAGGCCGCCCCAAACGGCATAAGACAGAGATGTCCACACAGGACAACCGCGAATTTGCTTGCGAATTCGCCCCCTTCCTATCCCGCTTACTCGACGAACAGCACACGCTTCCGACTTATGGCAATATCCCTTTGCCCCCGCCCTACGAACTCCGCGATTCCGTTTAACCATAGACATTTGAGACGATATCTCGGACAGTCGACACCGACACAAAGGAAAACAACATGAACGCTCTTTCACTGAAAAAAGGTGCCTCGAAGAAAAGCGCCTACGATCTGAAAAACCCGTTGGGGGACACAATTGAAACCCACACTCTGACGGTCATTGTCGACAACGAAGCCGGCGTCCTCGCCCGCGTCATTGGTCTGTTTTCCGGCCGTGGTTACAATATCGACAGCCTTACCGTGGCCGAAACCGATCACGAGGGTCACCTCTCGCGCGTCACCATCGTCACCACCGGAACCCCTGCCGTGATCGAGCAAATCAAAGCCCAGCTCGACCGCATGGTGCCGATCCACAGCGTGCACGACCTGACCGTCGAAGGCCCGTCCGTGGAACGCGAACTTGCGATGCTTAAAGTTACAGGTACGGGCGAAAAACGTGTTGAAGCCATGCGGTTAGCAGACATCTTTCGTGCAAACGTGGTCGACACAACTCTCGAAAGCTTCGTGTTCGAAATCACCGGCACACCCGAGAAAATCGACGCTTTTATCGAACTCGTACGTCCGCTCGGTCTGACCGACCTTGCCCGCACCGGCGTCGCTGCATTGGCGCGCGGCGTTTAAGCAAAAAAACGGGGGATGAAAAACCATCCCCCAGTTTTGCAATCCAGGCTCATATTTAGCACCGCTCGGTTTGTTGCCTGCGGCCTGATTGCCGGAGGTAGGCCTAGCAGATAGGCCAACCTCCTCCTGTCTTCTAGCTACACCCGGAGGTTCCCCCGCAGGTGTTGCATTTCATACATGTGCCGTTGCGCACGAGTGTGAAGTTGCTACATTCGCCACATGGATCCCCCTCGTAGCCCTGCATCTTCGCCTTGGTACTAATTATCATTCTATTTTCCTAATTTTCACATTCAGAGGATTACACGCGGAGATCGCGGCTTATTGCGTCGCAGTTCTTGAAATCTCTCCAACCGGACCATTTTTTGTGCTTTTTTAACGTAGCTTGGATCTGAACACGCCAATCTCGCTAGCTGTTGTGACGTATAGGTATCGTCAAACAATGCAATGCCACATTGGAAAAAAACGGCAGCATAGTTAGCTTCCAACTCCTCAACTGTTGGTGGAAGATTGGCATAGCCACTTTGGCCTTTTGTCAGTTGAAAGTTCAAGATTTTCGCATTTTTTTCATGATGTCTTAGAGCTAGGTGACCAATCTCATGCGCAATAATATAGTTGCATAAGTAGCATCCCTGATCTGCCTTCGTCAGAAATCTCTCATCCATTGAGAAAATCACCGATTCTCCAAACTCGATCACACCAACTTTGCGTTTGAAGTCTTCTTTGGGATTGGTCTTGAATGTCTTTATTCGAAACGGACATTCTTCACCATCTGACTCCACGCGACATAATTCCTTTAGATAGTCGCTCATCTTGAAGAACTCTTGATCACTATACGCATACCTACGGCACCCAACCATTTCGTCAAAAATGGTAACAGCTCTGTCAACGCTAATTTTAGGACTATAGTTCATCTCTACTCTCTCAGCTACACCCGGAGGTTCCCCCGCAGGTGTTGCATTTCATGCATGTGCCGTTACGCACGAGTGTGAAGTTGCCACATTCGCCGCATGGATCCCCTTCGTAGCCTTGCATTTTGGCTTTGGTCCGGTCGTCCATCACGTTTGCTGTCATCGTCACGCTTTCGCTCAACGTCGCGGTTTCCACTACGGTCGCCTGCATTCCGACGAGGTCATCAGGCACACGTTTGCGCAGATAACCAGTCGACGAAATCTGGCGGATCATCTCGATCGAGCTTTTCGCCACGTCGCCGTCAACATCGCTGATGTTGCTGACGCCCTCGTCTGCACCACGCCCCATATCGTCGAAGCTCTCGCCGCTTGGCTGTACATGCGCCAGATCGGTGCGGTCCAGATAGGAAACCGCCAGCTCACGGAAGATATAGTCAAGGATCGACGTCGCATTCTTGATGCTGTCGTTGCCCTGAACCATGCCCGCAGGCTCGAACCGTGTGAAAGTGAACGCGTCGACGAACTCTTCCAGCGGTACGCCATATTGCAGACCAACCGAGATCGCGATGGCGAAGTTGTTCATCATCGCCCGGAAGCCAGCGCCCTCTTTGTGCATATCAATGAAGATTTCACCCAGATTGCCGTCTTCATATTCGCCGGTCCGCAGGTAAACCTTATGACCGCCAACAACCGCTTTTTGCGTATAGCCTTTGCGGCGCTGCGGCAGCTTCTCGCGACCACGCTCGATTTCCTGCACGACGATTTTCTCGACGATCTTCTCGGCCAGAATGGCCGGGCGATCCGCTGGGGCCGCTTCGGCCAGAACTTCTTCCAGATCATCCTCGTCGTCGTCAATCAAAGCCGAAGACAATGGCTGCGATAGCTTGGAACCATCACGATAAAGCGCATTTGCTTTAACACCCAGCGACCAGCTGAGTTCGTAAGCTTCCTTACATTCCTCAATCGTCGCATCATTCGGCATGTTGATCGTTTTCGAGATCGCCCCCGAGATAAAGCTTTGTGCTGCTGCCATCATATGAATGTGGCTGTCGACGCTAAGATACCGTTTGCCGATCCGCCCGCAGACGTTCGCACAATCGAAGACCTTATAATGCTCTTCTTTAAGGAAAGGTGCGCCTTCCAGCGTCATCGTTCCGCAAACATGATTGTTGGCATCGCTGATTTGCTGGCGTGTGTACCCAAGGTGACGCAGAAGGTCGAAAGCCGGATCGTTCAGCTTTTCTTCAGGAATTCCAAGAGTTTTACGGCAGAAGTCTTCGCCAAGTGTCCACTGGTTGAACACGAACTTGATGTCGAAAGCGGTCGGCATTGCTGCCTCGACTTTGTCAATCTCGACCGCGCTAAACCCGTGCCCCAGAAGCGAGGTGTGGTTGATGCCGGGCGCATTGCCGATTGTGCCATGACCAACCGCGTAGGAAGTGATTTCCTCGATCTGGCTTGTCGAATAGCCAAGGTTGCTAAGCGCCGCCGGAACAGAACGGTTGATGATTTTGAAGTACCCACCACCGGCCAGTTTCTTGAACTTCACCAGCGCAAAGTCAGGCTCGATACCAGTTGTGTCACAATCCATAACCAGACCAATGGTGCCGGTTGGTGCGATCACGGAAACCTGCGCATTGCGGTAGCCGTGCTCCTCGCCGAGCTTCAGCGCATCGTCCCAGGCCTTATGCGCAAGGTTGATAAGTTTGCCATCAGGGCAGTTATCATGATCGAGCGGCACAGGCATAACCGCCAAGCCCTCGTAACCCTTTGTTTCGCCGTAAGCGGCGCGACGGTGGTTGCGGATAACGCGCTGCATGTGCTCGGCGTTCTTCGCATAACCGTCAAACGGTCCCAACTCCTTGGCCATCTCGGCCGAAGTTTTATAGGCAACACCCGTCAGAATCGCCGTCAACGCCGCACCAAGCGCCCGACCTTCGTCGGAATCATAGCCAAAGCCCATGTTCATCAGCAAACCGCCGATGTTGGCATAGCCCAGACCAAGTGTGCGGAACTTGTAAGATAGCTCGGCGATTTCTTTGGACGGGAACTGTGCCATCAGCACCGCAATTTCCAGCGTCATCGTCCATAGACGCGTCGCGTGGATATAGCCGTCCGCATCGAACTCACCGTCGTGCAAAAATGTCAGCAGGTTCATTGACGCGAGGTTACAGGCTGTGTCGTCAAGGAACATATACTCCGAACACGGGTTCGAACCGCGAATCGCACCGTCTTCGGGACATGTGTGCCATGCATTGACCGTGTCATGGAACTGGATGCCCGGATCGGCACAGGCCCAAGCCGCGTGACCAACCTGATCCCAAAGTTCGGAGGCTTTAACCGTCTTGGCAACCGTGCCATCTGTCCGGCGCAGCAACTCCCAGTCGGCGTCATCTTTAACTGCCTGAAGGAATGCATCTGTCACTCGAACCGAATTGTTGGAGTTCTGGCCCGAAACCGTCAGATACGCTTCGGAATCCCAGTCGGTGTCATAGGTCGGGAATTCGATGCTCGAATAACCCTGCTCCGCATATTGCAGAATCCGTTTTACGTAAGTTTCGGGAACAGATGTTTTCTTGGCATCTTTAATAGCCACCTTAAGGCTCGCGTTTTTCTTCGGGTCAAACGCATCAGCCTCGGCGCCGTCCCATGCACGGATCGCGGCAAAAATTTCATTCAGGCGTTGCTCGTGGATTTTCGACCCTGCAACAAGCGCCGCAACCTTTTGTTCTTCAAGAACTTTCCAGTTGATGAACTCTTCGATATCCGGATGGTCCATGTCGCAGATAACCATCTTCGCCGCGCGACGGGTTGTGCCGCCAGACTTGATAGCACCAGCCGCACGGTCGCCGATCTTGAGGAAAGACATCAGGCCCGAGGACCGCCCACCACCGGCCAGACTTTCGTTTGCGCCGCGCAACGAACTGAAGTTCGTGCCAGTCCCCGAGCCATACTTGAACAGACGCGCTTCCCGCGTCCAGAGGTCCATAATACCGCCTTCGTTCACCAGATTGTCGGATACCGACTGGATGAAACACGCATGCGGCTGCGGGTGCTTGTAAGCACTATCCGAAAGCGTCAGCTTGCCGGTCTGATAGTCAACATAGTGATGGCCCTGACCCGGTCCGTCGATTCCATACGCCCAGTGAAGGCCGGTATTGAACCACTGCGGAGAGTTNGGCGCCGCCATCTGGCTGGCCATCATAAAGCGCATCTCGTCGTAGTATGTCTTGGCATCGGCCTCGGTGGTGAACATGCCACCTTTCCAGCCCCAGTAGCACCATGTGCCAACAAGGCGGTCAAAAACCTGTTTGGCCGTAACTTCACCAATATAGCGCGCGTCCTCAGGTAATTTTGCCAGTTTCGCCTCATCAGGAACCGATGGCAGCAAAAAGTCCGGCACGCCTTTCTCTTTAACGCGCTTCACCGCCGCAGGCACACCGGCCTTGCGGAAGTATTTTTGGGCAATGACGTCTGCAGCCACTTGGCTCCAACCCGCTGGAACTTCGAGATTATCTAGCGCAAAAACCACGGACCCGTCCGGATTTCGAATCTCGGACGCCGTCGTCTTGAATTCGATTTCGCCGTAAGCGCCGGTTTTGACTTTGGTAAATCTGCGGTCAATCTTCATAGCTGTCCCTGCCTCGATACTTCGACAATCATGTATTCCGCCAAGAACCTGATTGCCCGGGCTATTTGCCCTTGTGATTTTGATTAGCGCCCCGTTGAACACAACATGTTGTATCGCTCGTGATCGCAGGCCCAAATTGGAGCATTTTGGTCGCACCGGTCAACGCATTTATTTTTATTTTTGACAGATTTATATGTTGACGCTGAAACAGCTACAAAATCTGGTGTTTGTTAACCCACAATCCGGCGCCATTTCACGCGCCGAAAATGGCCAGTCATCCCCAAAAACTTCAGGCAAAAAGCCAAGCGGAAAAATCACGGAAAAACATGCCGTTTTGGCAAATTTGTAAGGCTGCACATTATTTCGGGAAGCCTAAATAGGCGGGGGTTAGGAAAATCATAAGTCGTCGCGAGAATCACCAACGGCGCACGTCCCGAAGAATATGTTCAATCAAACACGCGATACTTGTCCATAAAGCAGCGCCCCGCCGGGAAAGGCGACTTATCATAGAACTTCGTCAGCACCGGCAGAATCATTTCCTCGCGAAATACCGCATAGTCGAAGCCCCGCCCCAGATAAACCGTGTGCTCCTGCCGATTACCCTGCAATGTCAGTATCTCCACGTCTTCAAACAGTTTTTCGGTCAACGTCAGACCGTCGGAGCGCGTGTACGGAATATACAACATGTCCTGACCGTCCAGCGACCGGAAATCCGTAAACACATCCTGATTGCGCCCGAACACCGCGGTATTAAACACCGTCGTCGCATCAATGCCGTGGTTTTCCAAACTCGCCCTAAGCCCGTAACTCGCCGCCGCCACGGTGCGTCCGTCACTATAAGGTCGCAACGACGCCACCAGCGAGCCATCCACCAGATCGAGATCCAGATTAACCGGATAGGCCTCCTCGGCACTGACAAAACTCTCGAGCGCCAGAACTCTGCCCTGCACGCTGCCAAACAACGCCAGAAACGGCAACATGATTACCAGCCCATAGACAAAATTCCACTTCGCCATGCGCACAATAACGGCCGGCTTCAGCATCTCGGGCACAGCTAGCAATGCAATCGCCAGCAACGGCACGCCCCAGTTCAAACCGAAATACCCGCGCGAAATCGAATAAGCGGCGATCACGACGACATTCCCCAACAATACTCCGCCAAAAAATCCGGGTCGGAAAGTCAGATTCTTGGCGATAAAAAATACGGTTGGCCCGAGGATGAACACCAGCGAGCCGACGAAATAGGCCAGACCTATCACTCCGGCCTCGATATCCCGAAAAGCAAAGTTAAAGGCCAGATTTACGCTGCAATTATAGTAGTTCCAGATCAAATTCAGGACGAACGGAATACCGGCGATCACCGAAATCACCATGAACCGCCCAAACAGGAACCGCCGCCCCGCGGAACTGGTTAACAAATACAGCACCAACCCCAGAAAAAATATTCCGGCCGAATATTTGGTACTAAGCGCCATCCCGAAGAATACACCTGCCGCAACTACCGGCGACCACCGCATAGTCTGGCTTGTAAAGACGCGCTCGGTTGCGATCAGGAAGCCGAGGATAAAGAAAGTTAACAACGTATCGCTCATGAAAACGTTGAACATTATCAATGACGCCGGAAGGGCCGCGAATCCCGTCGCGAGGCTGCCGAAACGAATATCAGGGTGTCGCGCCGCAAAATATCCGCGCAGCCAGAACAGCGTCGCGATGCTCACCAGCAAAATGGATATACGGTGCAAAACTCCGTGCGGGGATATTCCGAGAAGACCCTCGACCTGCCAGATTACCGAGGATATCCAACCGGTTAACGGAGGATGGTCATAATATCCAACCGCCGGAGTCCCCCCCCAAGAAACGAAATAAGCCTCGTCCCCGATCATCGGAATCGCAAATTGCACAGCTATCGAGAGAAGAAGCAGGACCGCCCAAAGCGCCAATTGAGATCGCAGCACTTTAACAGACATCCACAATATCCTTCCGGTCAAACGACGTTGTTACACAAATATGTGCCACCAACAAACCCTGACTTTTAATGGAAGTTATTGGTCGGGGCGAGAGGATTCGAACCTCCGACCTACGGTACCCAAAACCGTCGCGCTACCAGGCTGCGCTACGCCCCGACTAATGAAGGATCATCTACAATGAAGATTCCCCGAAGGAAAGCGAAAAGTCATTCACAAGCCCAGATAACTTCAGGTCCGGTTATTGCGGCGTGTCTAACCGCGGATCCAACCGTGATTCCAAGGGTTTCAGAGAGACCACCGTTAATCTCGAAGACATACTGAATGGCATCGCCACCAAAAATCGTCGTTTCGTCGAGGGGAATCGCGTTTTCGTGGATATGGGCGATCATCCCATTGGAATCGATAAACAGCATATCGAGGGGAATCAGCGTGTTACGCATCCAGAACCGCATCGGTTGCGGATTGTCATAGACAAACAACATCCCGGCAAATGTCGCCATTTGCTCGCGATGCATTAACCCTTGGGCGCGCAATTCCGGCGTATCCACAACTTCGATCTGGAAACGATAGGTGCCGGTAGCAGAACGGATATCAAGCTGATCGGTCGCACAGCTCGAACCGGCAAATGCTTGCGAAAGCCCTGCTATCCAGAAAATTGCGATAAATGCAAAACGCAACGAATTACGCGTCGTTATTTTGAATAACATGATCCCAGGACTGCACTTCGCCAGCCATTTTACCACGTGGTCCGTCGATTATCCGCACCGATACCGCTTCGCCCGCCTGCAGGTCCGACAGACCGTAATGGCGCAGGATTTCAACATGTAGAAACACGTCCTCGTCCGAACCGAAAATATTCGCAAAGCCAAAACCTTTGGCTTTGTCGAACCATTTAACCCGTGCTGGCTGAAACGGAATGTCAGATGCAACATCCGGGATGTTTGGCACATCACCTTCAACTGCAGCCATCGGATCGCTCGCCGGTGCATCAATTTCATGAATAACCGACGCCTGACGTCCACGATCGGTCGTCTGCACCTCGATTACAATCGACGAACCTTCGGCAACCGAACTCCGTCCAAAATTCCGTAAAACGTTGGCGTGCAAAAGGATGTCCCCTTCGGTGTCGTCACAAACGACGAATCCAAAGCCCTTAGCCGCATCAAACCACTTGACCTGCCCCTTGATCATACTTCTTTTTCTCTTTCCCGACGTTAACACACTCACGGCCTCGACGAAGCCTTTGTGAAAAATTAACCTATTAGCCCCAACTAACTACATTATTACTATCTAGTAAACAGGGATGTAAGGCAATAGAGCACTCAATCTAAGGTGAAAGTTGACGTAACGGTAAACCAAACCGGATTGCGCCGGTATTTCCCCCGTTTGTTGCCTACGGTTGCAACCGTACAATCTGCCAGTTTTCACCCTCGTCTGATCGTGTCCACCGGAATCGGTCGTGCAGACGATGCTGCCCATCCGCCCAGAACTCTATTTCCGTCGGCGTAATCCGGTACCCTCCCCAAAACGGCGGCCGTTTCGGGTTCAAACCCTTGGAAGCCGTGATTTTAGCCACGTCCGCCAGCAGCTCCGCGCGCGACCCCAAGGGTTGCGATTGCTTCGACGCCCATGCCCCGAGCCGGCTTGGAAGCGAGCGTGAGGTGTAATAAGCGTCCGCCTGCTCGCCATCCTCTATATCAACAACGCCGCGCACCCTGATTTGGCGACGCAGGGATTTCCAGTGCATCACAAAAGCCGCCTTGCCCGCCTGTCCTATCTCCAAGGCTTTGGCGCTGCCGTAATTGGTATAAAAAACAAACGCTTCTGCTTCTATTTCTTTCAACAAAACCATACGCGCATTGGGCATCCCGTCGGCATCAACCGTCGAAAGCGCGATGGCGTTCGGGTCGTTCAGCTCGCTCTGCTCGGCCTCTGCCAGCCAGTTGCGCACAATTTCGAAAGGGTCGTCACCTGCAAAAATACCGGTTCGCTTTGCATTTTCCTGCATAATTCTCTCTTCGCCCTCAACAATCTTGATGCATTGTGTTCAATAGCTTAAACCAGCGAAATAATTCAATGACAAGGGGCATACCAATGGGTGCAGGACTTATGGAAGGCAAGCGTGGCCTGATAATGGGCGTCGCGAATAACAAATCAATCGCATGGGGAATCGCGCAAGCCTGTCACGCACAGGGCGCAGAGCTGGCCTTCACCTATCAGGGCGAGGCATTGGGCAAACGTGTGACCCCACTGGCCGAAAGCCTGAACTCCGACATCGTTCTGGAGTGCGACGTTACCAGTGACGAATCAATGGACGCGGTTTTTGCCACATTGGAAGAAAAATGGGGCAAGCTGGACTTTCTGGTTCACGCCATCGGTTTCTCCGACAAGAACGAATTGCGCGGTCGGTACGTCGACACTACGTCGGCGAATTTCGACCTGACAATGAACATCTCGATCTACTCGTTCACAGCCGTTGTGCAACGTGCCGAAAAGATGATGCCGGATGGCGGTTCCTGCCTGACGTTAACCTATTACGGTGCCGAGAAAGTTATGCCGCATTATAACGTCATGGGCGTTGCGAAAGCCGGTCTTGAAGCCTCGGTTAAATATATGGCGATGGACCTTGGTCCGAAAAACATCCGCGTGAATGCGCTGTCCGCTGGTCCTATCAAAACACTGGCTGCCTCGGGCATCGGCGATTTCCGCTATATCATGAAGTGGAACGAACTGAACTCGCCACTCCGCCGGAACGTGACACAAGAAGATGTCGGCAAGTCGGCGATGTATCTGCTGTCTGACCTGTCTTCGGGCGTGACGGGTGAAAACCACCACGTGGATGCAGGATATCACGTAGTCGGAATGAAGGCCGAAGACGCGCCGGATATTGACGTAGTAACAGGGCGTAAAAACAATGACTGATAAGCTACCACACGAAAAAGGCTTTCACATCAGCTGGGACCAAATCCACCGTGATAGCCGCGCTCTGGCGTGGCGGCTCGACGGCAAAGGTCCGGAAGATGGCGCCTGGAAAGCTGTGATCGCGATTACACGCGGCGGTATGGCACCTGCGATGATCGTGGCACGTGAGCTGGATATCCGCACAGTCGATACGATCAGCGTAAAATCCTATGACCACCAGCAACAATCCGATGCGGTTGTGCTGAAGTCGCCGGACATGGCGCTAATGGGTGACGGGACAGGCGTTCTGATCATTGACGATCTGGTCGACACCGGCAAAACCTTGAAAGTCGTGCGCGAATTGTTCCCCAAGGCCCATATCGCGACGGTCTATGCAAAACCCAAAGGTCGGCCGATGGTGGAAACATTCATCACCGAAGTCTCGCAAGACACATGGATTTTCTTCCCCTGGGACATGGCGCTTCAGTATGTCGAGCCTTACCGCGGGACCGACTAACCTTTCCCACAGAACAATCGCCCCGCACCCCGTGCGGGGCCCCCTTCACGATAAAGCACCCCTCCCGCCCGCAAAACGAGGCCCTTACGGGCACTCCATTTTGCCGTTGGGCCACGCCTCGCCTTCGGCTCGGCGATCGCGCTTTACCGCTTCTTAACCAATTAACTGTATATGTTGCAGGTGCCGAGCAGGACTTAAAATGTTCATTGGGGTTATCGCGCTTTGGCAAACTGAAACATACAACCAGCAATTAGCCGCTCGATAACGGTTCGCTGGACTAGCAATCAGCGGCACCGGCTTCGGTGTCGAGCTTCAAAGCGCGATAGCTTCGCTACTCTTCGACGTATTTACCCCGACGCGTCAGACCCGGTTCCACGGCGGAACTTCCCGAGAATTCACATGAAAATGGCGCCGGATGCCCCGACGCCAATTCTTGGTGTGCCTATCTGTTACATATCACTTCGTGATAATTTCAGGCCCCATGAAATAGGTCGGCAGGAAGGTCGAGATGATCGGGATGTAAGTGATCAGGATCAGGAAGACGAACAGTATCACCAGCCACGGTAGCGCCGCTTTCACCACGCTCATCATCGGCATACCGGCGACGCCCGAGGTCACGAACAGGTTCAGCCCGACGGGTGGCGTGATCATTCCGATCTCCATATTCACCACCATGATGATACCTAGGTGAATCGGATCGACCCCCAGTTCGATCGCAATCGGGAACACCAGCGGTGCGACGATGACGATCAGACCCGAAGGCTCCATAAACTGACCTCCGACCAGCAGGATCACGTTCACGATAATCAGGAACATAATCACACCGAAACCGGCTTCCAGCATCGCGCTCGCGATCTGCTGCGGGATTTGTTCTTCGGTCAAAACGTGCTTCAGGATCAGCGCGTTGGCGATAATGAACAGCAACGTCACGGTCAGCTTGCCAGCCTCGAACAATGTATCCTTGGTGTCGCGGTGGAACCATGCTGTCACCAGCGCATATGGCCGCTTCAGAAGACTAACCGCCTTACCGCCATCGCGCCCGGCCAGCGGGCCCATGTCGCGGTAAATGAACATCGAGATCATGAAGGCATAGATCGCCGCAACTGCCGCCGCCTCGGTCGGCGTAAAGACACCGCCATAGATACCGCCCAGAATGATGACCATCAGGAACAGGCCCCAACCCGCGTCACGCGCAGAGGCACCAACCTCGCTCCAACCCTTCCACTCGCCTCTAGGCAAGTTGCGGAAACGGGCCACCAGATAGATCGCCAGCATCAACATACCACCCGCCATCAGACCCGGAATAACACCGGCAAGGAACATCCGCCCAACCGAGACATCGGTAGCCGAGGAATACACAACCATCACGATCGACGGCGGGATCAGGATCCCCAAGGTGCCCGCAACCGCAATGATGCCAGCCGCAAATTCTTTCTTGTAGCCAACCTGCTGCATTCCCGCGATCACAACCGAACCGATCGCCACCACNGTTGCAGGCGAGGANCCGGACAAGGCCGCAAACAGCATACAGGCCACAACGCCTGNGATCGCCATACCGCCGGGCAAATGCCCCACCAGCGCAATCGAGAACCGGATGATCCGTTTCGCCACCCCGCCTGTCGACATGAACGACGAAGCCAGAATGAAGAACGGGATCGCGAGCAAGGTATAATGCCCCGCCATCGCCTGAAAAATTGTCTGGGCGACCGATGCTAGCGAAGTATCCGAAAGCACGAGCAAAAACAGGATAGAGCTAAGGCCGAGCGACACAGCAATCGGAACTCCGATCAGCATGAAGCCGATAACCAACATAAATAGTGCTACAACATCCATGGCTTATTTCTCCGCTTCCATCTTGGCCGCAACTTCTTTCACGGCGTCTTCTGCTTCATGGCTGACGATCAGGCTTTCTTGCGTGCCGTTCGCCAGATGGAAACCGGCCTGAATGAACCGCAATAACAGCAGCGCCATACCGAACGGCAGGATTGTATACGGAATAAACCGTGGCATCTTTTCGTAATGCTCTCCCTCGTTCATCATGCCTTCGAGAAAGCGCAGAAACTCGGGTAGCGGGATATCGTTGGTTTCATACCAGGCGCGGCCAAGGAACTTGTCCTCGAAACCGGTGGGAAACCAGCGACCCGTAGTTTGTGGGAGATTGGCGAAATTCGACCAGTAATCCCACGCGCCTTTCGTAAGCATAAACGCGTATATAATACAAAGTGTCACCGCGATAAGTGCAAGCACTTTGCGGCCTTTTTTGCCCACCAGATTGATAACTACATCAACCCCCAGATGCGCCGTAACCTTGACGCAATAGCTAACGCCGAACAATACCAGCCATGCAAACAAGAAGGCGGTTGCCTCCAGCCCCCAGATCAGACCGGTATTAAAACCATATCGCAAAACCACGTTGATAAATGTGATGACTGTCATCAGACCAAGGATTACGGCGATGCCGGTTTCCTCGACTTCATTTACTATCTGGCCAAACTTTGTGTTGGATTTGTAACGTCCGCTCATGGGTGTTCCCCCGGGTGCAAAAAAGAACTCCGGCCCGTTTGACGGGGCCGGAGTAAGTACTCTTAGTTGTTTTCGTTGATCGCCTGTGCCGCTGCGATATTTTCAGCGCCCACATCAGCTTCGAACTGAGCCCAAACCGGCTTCATTGCGTCAACCCAAGCCTGACGCTGTTCGGCGTTCAGTTCGCGAACAACACCACCGGCTGCGATCACGGCAGCTTTTGCATCGTTGTTGATACGTGTGGATTCAGCGTTACGTGTTTCGGTAACTTCGTTCAGAATTGTCAGGAACTGATCACGGACATCTGCGTCCAGACCGTCCAGCCATTCTGTCGATGTCACAACAAGATAGTCGATGATACCGTGGTTGGTTTCGGTCGAACCGTCCTGAACTTCGAAGAACTTCTGGCCATAGATGTTGGACCAAGTATTTTCCTGACCGTCAACAACACCAGTCTGCAACGCACCGTAAACTTCCGAGAAAGCCATTGGCTGTGGCGAACCACCGATTGCCGCCATCTGCGCCTTCAGAACGTCAGACGCCTGTACGCGGAATTTCAGACCGTTTGCATCGGATGGCAAGTTCAGTGGAACGTTTGCCGACATGTTTTTCATGCCGTTGTGCCAGAACGAAAGGCCCTGAAGACCACGACGCTGCATGGAGTCTTTCATCGCCTGACCAGTTGCGGACAACTGGAATTCATCAACTGCGTCGATGTTTTTGAACATGAACGGCAGATCGAAGATGCGGAACTGTTTTGTGAAGGCTTCGAATTTCGAAAGCGAAGGCGCGGCCAGTTGCACGTCACCTTGCAGGATCGCTTCGAGAACCTGATCATCGTTGTAAAGAGTCGAGTTCGGGAACACTTCCATACAGGCCGTGCCGTTCATCTCTTCGTTCACACGCTTGGCCAGCAGCGTTGCCGCGATGCCTTTAGGGTGTTTGTCTGTGTTGGTTACGTGTGCGAATTTGATAACAATCTCGCCCTCGTCACAGGCAGCAAGCGCCGCGTTGGCGCTGAAGCTCGTAGCCGCGATAACCGCAGCAGCAGTAAGAAAACGCATAATGTTCCTCCCATAGCGTTTGTAAACCACGGGGACCCGCGGCACTGATTCTATAGAAACAGAAGATTCGCTTTGACCAAACGTAAATGTGAAAGCTGCACGGAAATAAAATTTAATTCGCTTTATCAGCGTATTAGCGACAGATTCGTGCAGGAACTTTTAGGGTGACCGACTCACTGTGCGGAATCTCGCACAGTGGTCAAGGGGCATGTCACAAAATCCACACACTTTGCGGAATCACGTGCTGCTACGGAATTGCTCGGGCTGAATGTCGTGGCGCTTCATGCGGTCATACAAAGTCTTGCGCGGCACCTGTAGTTCCTCGCAAGTTTGGGTCACCTGCCCTTTGTTACGCTTCAGGCAGTCCTCGATGATCTGTTTTTCGATCTTGTCCATCTGCGCCCCGAGACCGAGCGAGACATCCTCGCTCCGCCCGCTTTCCAGCCCCATTGCGAAACGGTCGGCATGGTTACGCAGCTCGCGGATGTTGCCGCGCCACGGTCGCGCGAACAAGTCCGAGAAACTTTGATCGTCCACCTCCATTGGCGGCAAGCTCATCCGGCCACGCGCTTCGCTCAGGAAGACGCGAAACAGGCCGCCGACGTCTTCGATACGTTCACGCAGGGGCGGCACGCGGACACGGGCTACGTCAAGCCGGAAGAACAGGTCTTCACGAAAACGCCCCGACTCCAGCATCTTTTTCAGGTCTTCCTTAGTCGCTGCGATGACCCTGCATGACAGATCGAAAGGCTGCCCGTCCGGCCCGTCAACGGTGCGATCCTGCAACACCCGCAGCAGACTGACCTGCTGATCCAGCGGCATGGTCCCGATCTCGTCCAGAAACAGCGTTCCGCCAATCGCCCGCTTAAAGGCCCCGTCATGCATCGAGTCGCCGAACAAGGTCAGACGGGTCATCTCCGCCGTCAGCATCCCGCAGTTCACGGCCACAAAGGCGCCTTCCCTACCTGAAAGTTCGTGCACAACACGGGCCGCCAGCTCTTTGCCTGCTCCGGTCTCGCCGGTGATTAACAGGTCGGACCCCGTCGCCGCCACCGTGCGCAACTGGCCACGTAACTGCGACGTTGCCTCGGACCGCCCGAGGATCAGGCGCGCCGCCGCATCCTCGCGGGTCATGGTTTTGCGGAACTCGCGGTTCTCGGTCACCATTTTACGCGCAGCACAGGCTTTGCCGGCTACCTCTATCAGACGTTTCGGCGGACAGGGTTTTTCGAGAAAATTGAACGCTCCGCGATTGATCGCCTGCACCGCCATCGGAATATCGCCTTCGCCGGTCAGCAGCACCAGCGGAATGTCGGGATCAATCGAGGCGCAACGCTCCAGCAGGGCAAAACCGTCCTTGCCGGGCATGCGCACGTCAGAAATCACCACGCCACCGAATTCAGGCGTAATGTGATCGGTCGCCTCGATAAACGAGGCCGCCAGCGTCACGTCGAATCCGGCCAGATCCAGTGTCTGCCCCAAGGCCTCGCGAACCGCTTTGTCGTCATCAACCAGAAGAACCTTTTGTGTCATGTATTTTCCTTCTCGTCAGCGGGCGTTAGCTCGATACGGAACACAGCCCCGCCGTCCGCGTGGTTTTCGCCGATGATCTGCCCGCCGAAGCTTTGAACTATGCCGTAAGAGATCGACAAGCCCAAGCCCATACCGTCGCCATCGCCCACCGATTTGGTCGTGTAGAACGGCTCGAAGATTTTATCCTTATCGACCAGACCCGGACCATTGTCCCGAACTCGTAGAAAGACTTTGTCGCCGGTGGTGATATCAAGCCAGATTTGCTTGCTCTGGCGCCCTTCCATCGCGTCGGTCGCGTTCGATAGCAGGTTCAGGACCACCTGTTGCAAACGCACTCCGCCGCCCGTGACCCAGACAGATTCGTGCGGATTGGTCCAGTGCACCTGAACGTTCTTTTCGCGCAGACGAATGTTGGCCAACTCCAGCGAATCCTCGACGACCTTCACCAGATCAACCCGTGTCGCCGGTTCGCCTTCCTTGCGCGAGAACGACCGAAGGTTCCGGATAATCCGCCCCATCCGCGCCGCCAGCGACGAAATCTGGCTCAGGTTCTTCGAGGCCTCCTGTCCGCGTTCGCGCTCCAGCAGGATCACGGCGTTTTCGGCATAGGACTGGATCGCCGCGAGGGGCTGGTTCAGCTCGTGACTGATCCCCGCCGCCATCTGCCCAAGCGCCGAAAGCTTGCCCGCCTGCACCAGATCCTGTTGCGTATCACGCAGGGTTTCGTTGGTGGCTTGCAGTTCTGCGGTCCGGTCCCGCACCCGTTGCTCCAGCTCGATCTGGGCTTTATCCTGAATTTCCAATCGGTCGGTCAACGTCCGGCGACGCTGCGCAAGGTTCAGGATCAACAGGCCGAGCATCACCAGAAACGCGCCCGCCAAAGCAGTGCGCAGCCGCGCCTGCTCTTCCACCGACTTCAGGTCGAGCAGGATATTACCCGTCATCCCGATCACCGGCAGCGGTGTTTTGAGATAAAGCGAACGCGAGGGGATTTCACTATGCTCGTCCTGAACCCAGCGGGTGCGCCCGAAGGTTTCGTCCACCGTAAACTCGAACATCGGTTGCAACCGGTCACGTACATAGCGCCGGTTGCCGGTCGGGTCGTTCAGCAAGGCATCGTAATCCCCGTACACACGCAACAACAGCGACTCGCGGTTGGCGATGAATACTACGTTGTTCATGTCGGTGAAAAAGATGATCTCGGGGTCGCCACGCCACTCGGCCTCCAGCACCTCAAGATCAACCTTGACCGAGAGCCCGCCGGTAATCGCGCCGCCCCCGTTTCGTAAGGCGGTCGTGAAGTAGAACCCGCGCGGATCTCCCGCGCTTTCCTGCGAATGGTAATATCCCATCGCCCCGTTCATCGCCCGCATGAAATCCGGCCGTGCAGCGAAGTTGACGCCGATAAACCCGTCTCCGCCTTGCCAGTTTGCAGCGGCGACCGTTGTGCCGGACAAATCCAGCAGAAGAATATCAAGGGCACCCGTCACATCCGCCATATGCTCCAGAAAAATACTAATATCCTGCAAGGATTCCTTTGGGTCGCGAAGGGCTGCTTCCTGCAAAATCGGGTTGTCGCTCAGGACTACGGGCAGCTGACGGTACCGCTCGAACTGGCCAACAAGCCGGTCCGCCGCGAGCGACAGGCTGCCCTGCCCGCGTACCTCTAGCTGATTCAGTGCTTCGGCATAGGACCAGCGCCACACACCCCAAAGGGTGGCTGCCGCCAACAGGCCGATAGTCAGGATCAAGATAACGCGCTTCAACGGGTGCTCCGGTGCTTTGGTCTTTTCCGGTATCACCCGTCGCACCGAAACCGTCAAGGCATCAGGCTTGTCTTCACCTGCCAACAGTCGCAATATCCGCGCTGAACGAAGATTAGGATTCCCCATGCAAAAGCCCCCACGGCAGCTGAAACTGTCCCCCGCTACACGCGCCGCACAGGCGCTACACCGGATTGACGAGCGCACCGGTTCGATCTCGCCGGCGATCGATTTGTCGAGCACTTTTACCCGTGACGAAAACTACGACCCGCGCCAGAGCTATATTTACGGTCGTGACGGTGGACCAACCGTGAAACACGCCGAAGCCGTGCTGGCCGATCTTGAAGGCGGGGCCGCGTCGTTGTTGTTCGCTTCCGGCATGGCGGCCTTCGTGGCGCTGCTCGAGACCCTGAACAGCGGCGATCATGTGGTTGCGCCGCAGGTGATGTATCACGCCGGTATGACCTGGATCCACCGGCTGACCCAAAAGCGCGGCATAGAGGCCACTTTCTTCGACCAGACCGATCCTGCCGCGCTCCGAAACGCTGTGCGTTCTGGCCAGACACGTATCGTCTGGGTCGAAACCCCGACAAACCCGAACTGGGACGTGATCGACATCGAGGCCGCTGCATCTATCGCCCATGATGCCGGTGCCATTCTGGCTGTCGACTGCACGGCCGCCCCACCAAGCACGATGCAGGCTTTGGCGCTCGGGGCAGATATCGCGTTCCACTCGGCGACAAAATATCTAAACGGTCATTCCGATATCACGGGGGGCGTGCTGACCACCGGCAAAACCGACCCGCTGTGGGAGGAGCTTACGTTCATTCGCACTATGCAGGGCAGCGTTATGGCGGGCTTCGAGGCGTGGTTGCTGATCCGCGGCCTCAGAACGCTCTATTTGCGCTATGAACGTGCCTCGACCAATGCGCTGGCGATTGCGGCGCATTTCGAGAACCACAAGGCAATCGAAGCGGTTCTATACCCCGGCCTGCCCTCGCACCCCGGTCACGATATTGCCAAGCGGCAAATGCACGGCGGTTTTGGCGGGATGCTATCGATCCTTGTCAAAGGTGGCGCGACCCGGGCGCAGGATGTCTCGCGGTTTACGCAGGTGTTTATGCCCGCGACCTCGCTCGGTGGTGTCGAGAGCCTGATCGAACATCGCAAAGCGGTCGAGGGGCCGCACTCTATCGTTGCCGACAATCTTATTCGCCTGTCAGTCGGGATCGAAGACGTAAACGACCTGATCGCCGATCTGGAACAAGCATTGGAGCGGTCGGAATGATCAAAACCTACCGGCAAGACCCGCGTGATCCGGAGTTTGTGCAAAACCCCTATCCGTTTTACGACACAACCCGCGACGGGAACCCGTTGTTTCACTGGGAGGACTACGGTTTTCTGTGTTCGTCCCAATATAAAACCGTCAACGCCATGCTCCGCGACCGTCGTTTTGGCCGCGAGGCGCCGGAAGGATTCAAGCCGGAACATCCGCCACATCTGGCGCCGTTCTATGATCTGGAGCAACACTCGCTGCTGGAGCTGGAGCCGCCAAAGCATACCCGCATCCGTGGCCTGCTGGTCCGCGCTTTCACCAGCCGTCGGATCGCCGCGCTGGAACCGGAGATCGAAAAGCTGAGCCACGAGTTGATCGCCGCCTTTCCGGAAGGCGAAGTCGATCTGCTGCCGGCGTTTTGCGAAAAGCTGCCAATCATCATCATCGCGCGCCTATTGGGTGTGCCCGAGGAAATGGCCGACCAGCTTCTGGCATGGTCGCACGACATGGTGGCGATGTATCAGGTTCGTCGGGACCGTGCGGTGGAGGATGCGGCTGTTAAAGCAACTGTCGAGTTCAGCAACTTTATCCGTGACTATATCGAGGCGCGTCGAAACGACCCGAGGGACGATCTGATAACGCATCTTATGGCCGCCGAAGAAGATGGCGAGAAGCTGTCGATGGACGAATTGGTTACAACCTGCATTCTGCTTCTGAACGCAGGTCACGAGGCGACCGTTCACAGTTTTGCAAATGGTATCAGGGCATTACTTAGGCTTAATGAACCTATGGATGCGTTTTTTACGTCACCCGAAACTACGCTCGCAACCGTGGAGGAAACCTTTCGCCACGACCCGCCGCTGCATTTGTTTACCCGCTACGTGATGGAGGACTTGAGCGCCTTTGGCCACGACTTCAAAATGGGCGACACGGTCGGGTTGCTGCTCGGTGCGGCTAATCGGGACGCTGAAAAATATGCCGAACCGCATAAGTTCGATGTCGTGCGCGGCGGGATTGGGAATCTGTCTTTCGGGGCCGGGTTACACTTTTGTATCGGCACACCGCTCGCTAAACTGGAAATGGCGGTCGCACTGCCCATTCTGTTTGAGAGCTATCCCGACATGCGACTGGCCGAAAGCCCGCGGTTCACTGATCGGTTCCATTTTCACGGACTTGAATCCTTGCGCGTCAATTTAGGGGAAAAACATGGTTGAGAACCCGAAGGCGCGGCCTTTACCGTCGGCGCAATCCGATGTGTTGGTGCAGGATAAGACAGCCGGCCTACCCCGCTTGCTGGAGATAATGCGGCGTCTGCGTGATCCGAAAACCGGTTGCCCTTGGGATATCGAGCAGGATTTCGACAGCATCGCGCCCTACACCATCGAGGAAGCTTACGAGGTTGCCGACGCGATTGAACGTGGGGATATGAGCGACTTGCGGGACGAACTGGGGGATTTGTTGTTGCAGGTCGTCTACCACGCGCAAATGGCGGAGGAGACTTCGGATTTCGGGTTTGACGATGTTGTCACCTCGATTTCGGAAAAGATGCTGCACCGGCACCCGCATGTCTTTGGCGACGAAAGCCGCGAGAAAACCGCCGAGCAGCAGATTGCGGATTGGGAGGCAATCAAGGCGGCGGAGCGTGAGGGCAAGCAGGTGACCAGTGCGCTCGACGGAGTGGCGGCAGGTTTGCCGGCGTTAACGCGGGCGATAAAATTGCAAAACCGTGCGGCGCGGGTGGGATTCGACTGGCCGGAAACCGGTATGGTTGTCGACAAAATTGCCGAGGAAGCACGGGAGTTAGTGGAGGCGCGCGATACTCTTGGCCCCGAGGAAATAGAGGAAGAGTTCGGTGATCTGATGTTCGTGATGGCCAATCTGGCGCGGCATCTCGGGATTGAACCGGAGAGTGCGTTGCGTGCAGCTAACACAAAATTTACACGCAGGTTCAATAAGGTGGAAGACCTTCTGAAGGCATCAGGTAAGGTGCCGGAGGAATCCAACCTCGAGGAAATGGATGCGCTCTGGGATCAGGCGAAATTGTTGGAGAAATCAGCAAAAGGAATTTCCTGATTTATTTAGTCAGCTATTGACCCGACTGTTTTTGTCGGGTATTCCGGTTTTGAAATGAAACTGGAGCTGAACAATGCTTAAACCACTCGTAGCTATAGTCACCGCCACCCTGCTGGCCGCCCCCGTCGCCGCCGAAGTAAATATCTATTCATCGCGTGAGCCGCAGTTGATCAACCCTATTCTCGATGCTTTCACAGCCGAGACGGGCATCAAAACCAACATCGTTTTCATTAAGGACGGCCTGATCGAACGCCTTAAGGCCGAGGGGCGCCGCTCCCCTGCTGATCTGGTGCTGACAACCGATATCTCCAACCTGAACGCGATCGTCGAAGCTGGCGTTACGCAGCCGGTCATGTCTGAGGTAATTAGCGCCAACATTCCGGAAACCTTCCGCGACCCTGAAGGTAACTGGTTCGGGTTAACGTCGCGGGCACGGGTAATTTACGCCTCCAAAGATCGTGTCGCGGAGGGCGAAGTTACGACCTACGAGGATCTTGTCGATCCGAAATGGGAAGGCCGGATTTGCACACGCTCGGGTTCGCACAACTATAATATCGGCCTGTTGTCGGCAGTTGTCGCGCACCACGGCGAAGAAGCTGCCGAAACGTGGTTGGCAGGTATAAAGGCCAATCTGGCGCGTAAACCGCAAGGCAATGACCGTGCGCAAGTCAAGGCGATCTGGGCCGGTGAATGTGATATCGCCATCGGAAACACCTATTACATGGGCGAGATGCTGAAGGACGAAGAACAACTGGCCTGGGCGAATAGTGTTACGATCGAGTTCCCGATACTGGGCGACAGCGGCGTGCACGTTAACCTTTCCGGCATGGCGATGACCAAATCCGCCCCGAATACCGAAGATGCTTTGGCATTGATGGAATATCTAACTTCGGAAGCGGCGCAGACGATGTATGCGGAAATCAATTTCGAATACCCATTGCTGGAAACAGCCACTCCGAGCGAACTGGTGCAAAGCTGGGGTGAGTTTGTACCGGACTCGATGCCGCTGGTGGATATCGCCAAGATGCGCGGCACTGCTTTGAAGATCGTAGATCGGGTGAACTTTAACGAATAGTCAAGTTGGATACAGCGTATCCCTGCCCCGCTCCAGATAGGTCATCAGCGTTGGGTCATTCGTGACCAAGTCGCGCAGGCCGGTCTGGGTCGGGGATGTTGATATCCCCCGTATGATCGGCACAACAGACATATCCGCCGCGGTGGGTGTGTCGCCAAACAGATAGGGTTTGTCGCCGAGCATGGCTTTGATTGCCTCGATATCCTGCCGCGCCCTTTCCGTTTGCACTTGCACCGAATGACGACCCGTTCCCTGCGCTACAACCTGCGCCCGCGTTTTCTTGCGGGCGATATGCGCGACAAGACCGCCGAGGGGTTTGGGCATTTCACCAAAGAACGCCTGTTTGACCAGCGGCCAGTTGTCATCGTTTAGCCAACGATTTCCGACCATGACGAAGTATAGATGCTCCTCGACCATGCGAATGACGGCGCGGGAGGTGGCACGTTGCTCCGGCGTCAGACCTTTGTCGAAATCACAGGCATAGGTATCTTCGAGATTGGCACGGATGGCTTCGCTGTCTGCGATGGTGTTTTCGCCGTCGATCAGGATCGGGAGTTTACCGTTCGGAGCTTTGCGCGGGTCGCTGGTGAACTTTGGTATCCAGTCAACACCGGACGCTTTCAGCAGACACATCGCTTTTACGCAAAACGGGCTGGCGGACGGTTCATCGAAGGCAGCGGGAAATGTAATTAGTTTTAGCATTGGTTTTTCTGAATAATCGGCGTTTATAGGTTTATTTATAACAGGATTGCCCAACCCTATCACTCTAGTCCTAGTTGAAGGTAAAAATAATTCCACAGTATATTGCGGTTGTTCTCTTGTTAAAGCCGCCCGAATCCGGTATGACTTTAATCCCGTGATACAAGCGATTGTGCCGCTGGGCGCAATCCATAAAAGCAACGTTTACACGGGAGCCGTTTCGAGCATGGCGCGATTTATTTTTATTACTGGTGGTGTGGTTTCGTCCCTGGGCAAAGGACTGGCGTCCGCGTCGTTGGGGGCGCTTTTGCAGGCGCGCGGATACACGGTTCGTTTGCGCAAGCTAGACCCTTATCTGAACGTTGATCCGGGCACGATGTCGCCATTTGAGCATGGCGAAGTGTTTGTGACGGATGACGGGGCCGAGACTGACCTCGACCTTGGACACTACGAACGGTTCACAGGTGTTTCGGCGAAAAAGACGGACTCGGTTTCGTCTGGGCGGATTTACTCGGACGTGCTCGAAAAAGAGCGGCGCGGGGATTATCTGGGCAAGACGATTCAGGTTATTCCGCATGTGACCAACGAAATTAAGGATTTCATCGCGATTGGCGAGGATGATGTTGATTTCATGCTGTGCGAGATCGGCGGCACCGTCGGCGACATCGAGGCGCTACCGTTTTTCGAAGCGATCCGGCAGTTCTCGCAAGACCGGCGCGGGCAGTGCATCTTTATGCATCTGACCTTGCTGCCATATATTGCGGCAGCGGGTGAGTTGAAAACCAAACCAACGCAGCACTCGGTCAAGGAATTGCGCTCGATCGGGATCGCGCCCGATATTCTGATGTGCCGCTCGGAGCACCAGATTCCTGTGAAGGAACGCGAGAAACTGGCGTTGTTCTGTAACGTGCGTCCCGAAGCCGTGATTGCGGCGCTGGACCTGAATTCTATTTACGAGGCACCGCTTGCCTATCATCGCGAAGGTATGGATCGGGCCGTTCTGGATGCATTCGGGATCACCGACGCACCTGCGCCGGATATGGCGAAATGGGATGATGTGATGGATCGCATCGTCAATCCCGAAGGCGAGGTGAAAATCGCGATTGTCGGGAAATATACGCAGTTGGGTGATGCCTATAAATCTATTGCCGAAGCGCTGACGCATGGCGGCGTGTCCAACCGTGTGAAGGTTAAGGTCGAGTGGATCGATTCCGAAGTGTTCGAGCACGAGGAGAGCATTACTTCGCAGCTACAAGGTTTTAACGCTATTCTGGTGCCCGGCGGATTTGGCGAGCGCGGGACCGAGGGTAAAATCCGTGCAGCGCAATATGCGCGGGAGAACGACATCCCGTATCTCGGGATTTGTCTGGGTATGCAGATGGCTGTCATCGAGGCGGCACGTAATCTGGCGGGGATCAGCGATGCGGGTTCTGAAGAGTTCGACCACGAGGCGGGCGAGAAACGCTATACGCCGATCGTCTACCACCTGAAGGAATGGGTCGAAGGTAACCGCACCATTCAACGCGAGGCAGGAGACGACAAGGGCGGCACGATGCGGCTGGGCGCCTATAATGCGACGCTGGCCGAAGGGTCACGCGTGGCGGAAATCTATGGCGGCACGGCAATTTCCGAACGCCACCGCCACCGCTACGAGGTCGATATGACGTATCGCGAGGGGTTGGAGGCCAAGGGCTTGCAGTTCTCGGGTATCTCGCCAGACGGAAAGCTGCCCGAGATCGTCGAAATTCCGGAGCATCCTTGGTATATCGGCGTACAGTTCCATCCGGAACTGAAGTCGCGCCCGTTCGAACCGCATCCATTGTTTGCGAGCTTCGTTGAAGCGGCGGTCAAGCAGTCGCGGTTGGTGTAAATCGTGGACTTCCACACGCTCGATGTCTTTACGGTCGCGCCGTATTCGGGGAACCCGTTGGCGATTGTGTTGGGTGCGGATGATCTGACGACGGCGCAGATGCAAACGATCGCGCGGGAGTTTAATCTTTCGGAAACGATCTTCGTGCAGACGCCGGATGATGCCGCCCATTCTGCCAAGGTGCGGATATTCTTCCCGACAGCGGAGATTCCTTTTGCGGGGCATCCGACGATTGGCTGTGCGATTTTGTTGGCGGAACAGCAAAACTCCGGCGATTTTTCGGTGGAGGTCACGCTAGAGGAAGTTGCCGGCTTGGTGCCGGTTCAGGTTGTGCGCAAAGATGGCGTGACGCGGGCCGAATTTACCGCGCCGGTTAACCCGTTTGCTGTTGAAGGGTCGGATCTGGACGCTGATAGCGTCGCGGCCGGTCTTGGGCTGGAGATTTCCGACATCGGGTTTGGCGCGCATGTATGTGGCCATTGGCAAGGCGGGCCTTCGTTCCTGTATGTGCCGGTTTCTACGTCGGCGGCGTTGTCGAAGGCTGCACCGAATGGAGCCGCGTGGGAGAGTTTGACGGCGGTAGCGAATTGTAACTCGGCCTATCTATATACGCCGAACGGTTCGGGTGGTTTCACTAGCCGCATGTTCGCGCCTGGCGACGGTATTCCCGAGGATCCAGCGACAGGGTCAGCTTCGGCTATTTTCGCCGCGCAACTGTTGGCGTCAGGTGAATTGTCCGAGGGCGAAAACAACTTTGCTTTGGAGCAAGGCATCGATATGGGGCGACCGAGCCAGATCGGCCTTTCGGTTGATGTTTCAGGCGGTGCTATCATCGCCGTGCGGATCGCAGGAACCGCGGTTCCGATTTCTTCGGGCACACTTGGCGCCCTGCCCTTGCCCATCCAGAATTAACGCTTAGGTATTCCATCATGTTTAAAAACCTTCTCAGTCGCCTGAACGGCACGCCGACACCTGATCCGCTATCGACGGACGATACTCGCCTCGCTATGGCGGCCCTTCTGGTGCGTGTGGCGCGGGCGGATCACGACTATGCGCCCGCCGAAGTTGCGGTAATCGATGCGCTCTTGATGGATCGCTACAGTCTAAACGCTGCCGAATGTCTGGCCCTGCGCACCGAAGCCGAGGAACTGGAAGCGAACGCCCCTGACACCGTGCGATTTACGCGGCTGATCAAAGATGCTGTGCCTTATGTGGACAGAAACTCGGTGGCCGAATCCTTGTGGCGAGTGGTTTTGGCGGACGATCAGCGGGATGATCACGAAGACGCGTTTTTGCGGCTCGTGGTGAACCTGCTTGGTGTTAGCGACCGTGATAGCGGATTGGCACGGCGGCGGGCACAGGCGGGTTAATCAGCCGCGAAACTAGCCAATTGATCAGCGATACGCCTTTGGTTTTCAGCAAGACGTTCCGTATTTGACGGGGATTCGACACGGCGGTTCGCGTGAGGGAACGGCGCGTCCGGTAGTGGTTCGTTCAGAAAATCGCAGATTTGTTGCCAGCCGTCGCCCTCTTCCCAGCAGACTTCGCATAAAACGTGACTGGCGTTCCGGTCAGCAAAGAACCGACGGACTTCGGTTAGATGGCTGTCGTAATAGGCGATGTGCTGTGCTTCGGCGCCATGCGGGTAGTCAAAGCCGAAAATACGTTTGCGTGGATTGTTGTCCGGGCTTGTAACTAGGGCATGCGCCTTCAGGCTTTCTACCCATTTTTTCCCGCTCGTACGTCGCGTCAGGATATAACGGGCGTTGGTGCCGTAGCGGTCGAAAACTTGCCGATACATCAGGGGCCACGGCCAGTCCTCGAAGGAATCGAATTGGTCGACGGTTTTGAATATCTGGCCGAAATTCCGGTTGAAATACTTATAGGTCATCTGGCCGCGCACATCGCAGTGGTTGTAGCCCAAGGCCACCAGCGCCCGCTTCAGGCTGGAGGTGCCCGTTTTGTTCAATCCGATCCCGAAAACTTTGTGTGGTTTAGCCATGGGCAATGCGTAACGATACTGCGGCACCAAGACAATAGTTTCTGCCTTTTCAATATGGACCGCACACAGTAAAAGACCTCAAATTCTGCTGCCCACCGGAGATTCCCATGACCAAAGAGCCAGCCATCACCCTCGAAATGATCCGCAAGCACGGTATCAATCAGGAAGAATACAAACGCATTCTGGACCTTCTGGATCGTGAGCCCACCTTTACGGAGCTCGGAATCTTCTCGGCGATGTGGAACGAGCATTGTTCGTATAAGTCATCCAAGCTCTGGTTGCGGACGCTGCCGACCGATGGGCCGCAGGTGATTTGCGGACCGGGTGAAAACGCGGGTATCGTCGATATCGGTGACGGGCAATGCGTGGTCTTCAAGATGGAAAGCCACAACCATCCCTCGTACATCGAACCTTATCAGGGTGCGGCAACCGGTGTTGGTGGCATCCTGCGCGATGTCTTTACGATGGGCGCGCGGCCAATGGCGGCTATGAACTCGTTGTCGTTTGGCGAGCCGTCGCATCACAAAACCAAACAGCTGTTGAACGGTGTTGTTGAAGGTGTCGGCGGTTATGGCAACTGTTTTGGTGTGCCGACCGTTGGTGGCGAAGTGCGGTTCCACAAGGCGTATAACGGCAATTGTCTGGTGAATGCTTTTGCGGCCGGTATCGCGAATACATCGGATATTTTCTATTCTGCCGCTTCGGGCATCGGGATGCCGGTTGTGTACCTCGGGGCCAAAACCGGCCGCGACGGGGTTGGCGGGGCGACCATGGCTTCGGCCGAGTTTGACGACACGATTGAAGAAAAGCGCCCGACGGTTCAGGTTGGTGATCCGTTCACGGAAAAACGCCTGATGGAAGCGACGCTGGAGCTGATGCAGACAGGTGCTGTGATTTCCATTCAGGATATGGGGGCGGCGGGGCTGACATGCTCGGCTGTTGAAATGGGCGACAAGGGTAACCTTGGTGTCGCGCTTGACCTTGAGAAAGTGCCGGTTCGCGAGGACCATATGACGGCCTACGAAATGATGCTGTCGGAAAGTCAGGAACGCATGTTGATGGTCCTCAATCCTGAGAAGGAGGCCGAGGCCAAAGCCGTGTTCGACAAATGGGATCTGGATTTCGCAATTGTTGGCGAGACAATTGCCGAGGACCGGTTCCTGATCCGTCTGCATGGCGAGTTGATGGCGGACCTGCCACTGAAAGCCCTCTCTGGCGAAGCGCCCGAGTATGACCGCCCGTGGGTCGAGACGCCCGCTGCTGCGACGCTCGAGAACGTGCCCGACGTTGATGTTGCCGAGGCATTGCTGACAATCATGGGGTCGGCGAACTACTCCTCGCGGGCATGGGTATGGCAGCAGTATGACCATATGGTTGGCGCTGACACCGTTGTGCATCCGGGTTCGGATGCGGGCGTTGTGCGGGTGCATGGCACGCATAAAGCGCTGGCGTTTACGTCTGACGTGACGCCACGTTATTGCAAGGCCAACCCGTTTGAAGGTGGCAAGCAGGCTGTGGCCGAAGCTTATCGGAACCTATGTGCTACGGGTGCTACGCCGTTGGCGACAACGGATAACCTGAATTTCGGCAACCCCGAAAAGCCCGAGATCATGGGTCAGTTTGTCGGTTGTATCAAGGGGATCGGCGCTGCGGTTTCGGCGCTCGATATGCCAATCGTTTCGGGCAATGTCAGCCTTTACAACGAGACGGACGGTTCGGGTATTCTGCCGACCCCGACAATTGGTGCAGTCGGGATTATGACTGATCTGGATCAGATGATCCGGGTTGCCCCTAATGCGAACGACACAATTATTCTGATTGGCGAAACCGGTGGTCACTTGGGGCAATCTGCCCTTTTGGCCGAAGTGCTCAACCGCGAAGACGGCGATGCACCGCATGTTGATCTGGATGCCGAGCGCAAGGCCGGCGAAGCGATCCGCGCAGCCAAGGCCAAGGGTCTGGTTACAGCCGCACACGACCTTAGTGATGGTGGTTTGGCGATTGCAGCGGCGGATATGGCACTCGCAGCGGACCTCGGCTTGACGATTTCAGGCGAAGGCGCTGGCTGGTTCTTCGGCGAAGATCAGGCGCGCTATCTGGTGGCTTGCGAGGCAGGCAATGCAGATGCCTTACTTTCCCTTCTGGCTGACGCGGGTGTTCCTGCGGCGGCTGTCGGGTCTGTTGGGGGCGATGCTCTGGTTCTTGGTGAAACTTCGGTGTCGCTGGCGGAAATTCGTGAAGTCTTTGATGCAGGGCTGTTGAAAGTCGCGGTGTAATCNGACGACTCAATAACGTCGCACCCCTTGCACCTGCGCGTCGCTGAACNTAAATTCAAGGCCAACAATAAACGGGAGACACCGCATATGGCTATCGAAGCCCACACTATCGAAGCCCTCATTCAAGAGGCACTTCCATCTGCTAAAGTCGTGATCGACGATTTGGCAGGCGACGGAAACCATTATGCGGCGACCGTTATTGCCGACGAATTCAAAGGCCTGAACCGTGTGAAACAACACCAGATGGTCTATGCAGCCCTAAAAGGTAAAATGGACGGCGCGAACGGCGAATTGCACGCGTTGGCCCTAACAACAAAAGCTCCGGAGTAGCAAAATGACAACTGCAACAGACACAATCAAATCCGACATCACCAGCAACGATGTTGTGCTTTTCATGAAAGGCACATCGCAGATGCCGCAGTGTGGTTTTTCAAGCCGCATCGCCGGTGTTTTGAACTATATGGGCGTTGAGTTTAAGGACGTGAACGTTCTGGCCGACGAGGGTGTCCGTCAGGGCATTAAAGACTTTTCTGATTGGCCGACCATTCCGCAGCTTTACGTAAAAGGTGAGTTTGTTGGTGGTTGCGATATCGTGACCGAGATGACGATTTCGGGCGAGCTCGACACATTGCTGGAAGAAAACGGCATTGCGTTTAGCAAAGATGCCGCCGACAAAATCCGTGAATCCAACGGCTGATATTCCGGTTAAATCGAATTTGAAAGCCCTGCCCTTCGGCGGGGCTTTTTATTTGGCTTCGATCTCGTCGGCGAGTTCTTCTAGGCGCAAAACAGCATCCTCGTAGGAACGCAACAATACCTGCTCGTTCGGAAAAGCCTTAGGCGCAGCGGCGGCAAGGGCAGCGGTGCGGGCTTCGGCGGCGCGCAGCTGACTTTCAAGTTCCGCCACCTGATCGCGAGTCGATTTAACTTCCCATGCCAGTTCTTTGACCTTGTCGGCCAGCATCAGGCCCGACATCAGCAACATGCGCGCCTCGGGCACGCGACCGATCTGCGATTGCAGGGTGTCGGCCTCGTCACTTAGCAATTTGGCGGCGGCCAAAAGATGAGGTTCTTCGCCCTCGTTACAGGCGAGTGCGAAAGTCCGGTTGCCGATCTGGATGTTTACTTCAGGCATTTTCAGTCCCCTCCATCAGCGGCCGGAGCTGTTCGAGCAATTCGTTCAGATCCGCGAGGTCGGCCGTTCGCTGTGCTTGCAGACTATCGAGTTTCTTGCGCAATTCGGCGTTTTCATCCGCGCTGGCGGCCGCTTGGCCATTCGTGTCTTCCACCTTTGAAAGCGCGACCGAAATACGATCAGCGGCAGATTTAAGGCGGTCTTCCAAACTCTTCAATTCATTCATCTCTGTTCTTTCCCAGCGACGGATCAGGCGCGCGAATCGCATTTTGATTGCTATTTGATGATTATAACCACATTTGATGCGATTTGCCGCCCTTTTGGCACACCTCTTAGGTTGACCCGTTTGGCAGGACTGATAACAACGTTTCGAACCCAATTTCTAAGGATAGCGCCGTGAATATTGAAGACCTTCGCAAACAGCACCCCGACCACTGGAACAAAGCCACCGCCCTGCGCATGTTGGCGATTGACGCCGTTCAGGCTGCGAACTCGGGTCATCCGGGGATGCCGATGGGTATGGCGGATGTTGCTACTGTTCTTTTCGAGAAGCATCTGAAGTTTGATGCCTCCGCGCCGAAGTGGCCGGACCGTGACCGTTTCGTTTTGTCGGCTGGCCATGGCTCTATGTTGCTGTACGGGCTGTTGCACCTGACCGGCTACAAGGACATGACCATTGAGGAGATCGCCAACTTCCGCCAGTTTGGTGCCAAAACGGCTGGTCACCCTGAATACGGTCACGCCGAGGGTATTGAAACTACGACCGGTCCGCTTGGCCAAGGCTTGGCGACGGCTGTGGGCATGGCGATGGGTGAGCAATCCATGGCGGCACGTTTTGGCAAGAAAATTGTCAACCACCACACCTATGTAATTGCTGGCGACGGCTGCCTGATGGAGGGTATCAGTCAGGAAGCTATTGGTCTTGCGGGCAAGCAGAAGCTGGGCAAGTTGATTGTGCTTTGGGACGATAACGGCATTTCCATCGACGGCAGCATCGAATTGTCGGACGTGACAGACCAGATGAACCGCTTTGCGGCGTCGGGCTGGTCTGTATTCTCGTGCGACGGTCACGATCCGGAGGCTATTGATAAGGCGATCCGCCAAGCCAAGCAGAGCCCGCGCCCGTCCTTGATCGCGTGCAAAACCCACATCGGTTTCGGCTCGCCATCCAAGCAGGATACATCCGGTGCGCATGGTTCGCCGCTGGGAGACGAAGAAATCGCGAAGGTTCGCAAAATCTATGGCTGGAGAAGCGGCCCGTTCAAGATTCCGGCCGACATCAAGACGGCGTGGGAAGCGATTGGTTCGCGCGGTGCGGAAGAGCACGCGGCGTGGGAGGAACGCAAAGCTTCAATTTCCGAGCGCAAGCAGGGTGAATTTGACCGTGTCGTAGCCGGTGTCGCGCCGAAACGCCTCGGTTCCGTAGTTCGTGGGTTGAAAAAGCAGATCACGGCTGATTTGCCAAAGGTCGCGACGCGTAAGTCGAGCGAAATGGCGTTGGCCGCTATCAATCCGGTGATGCCGGAAACGATTGGTGGTTCAGCGGACCTTACAGAGTCGAACAATACACTGACGGCGGATCTAGGGACGTTTGACGAAGATAACCGTTCCGGTCGCTATGTTTACTACGGTATCCGCGAGCACGGAATGGCGGCGGCGATGAATGGCCTTGCCCTTCATGGCGGTTGTGCCCCTTACGGTGGTACTTTCATGGTATTCAGCGATTATGCCAAGGGTGCGATGCGTCTGTCGGCGTTGATGGGTATTCGGGCGGTTTATGTTCTGACACATGATTCTATCGGTCTGGGCGAAGACGGCCCGACACACCAGCCGATCGAGCATCTGGCGATGATGCGCGCGACCCCGAACCTGAATGTTTTCCGCCCTGCCGATACAGTTGAAACTGCGGAAGCCTGGGAATTGGCTTTGTCGTCGGAATCCACACCATCGGCATTGGCGCTGACGCGTCAGGGTTTGCCGACAGTTCGGACCAAGTACACGAACAAGAACCTGACGGCACAAGGTGCCTATGTTTTGGCTGATGCTGAAAACAAACGTCAGGCAATTTTGTTGGCGACCGGTTCCGAGGTGGAAATCGCACTGGCGGCGCGTGAAATTCTTGAAGCTAAAGGCATCGGTACACGTGTTGTTTCCATGCCTTGTTGGGAGTTGTTCGAAGCGCAGGACGAAAAGTATCGCAAGCGCGTATTGCCTGCGGGTTCTGTTCGTGTCGGTATCGAGGCCGCAGCACGGTTCGGTTGGGACAAATGGTTAACCGGCGAGCGTGGCAATTCCAAGAAAGCGGCGTTTGTCGGCATGGAAAGCTTTGGTGCCTCCGCCCCGATCGACGAGCTTTACAAGCATTTTGGCATCACAGCCGAAAACGTAGTCGCAAAAGTCGAAGCGCTGCTTGTGTAAATAACCATATTTATTGACAAGGCTGGTCCGGAAGTCGATTTCGGGCCAGTATACCTCATGGATAATAAAACAGCGTTATGGATGGCCCTGATTATTGTCGGCATTTTTGCCGCCGATATGCTGTATTTCGAATGGGGGCTGATGTTGAACATCTCCAAGCTGCTGGCGCGTGCCTCGGATTGGCTGGCATTCTGGCGTCGCATCTAAGCGCGAAGTGATCCGCGTATTTCCGCCAATTCGAATCGGATTCGCATTTATTGTCATTTTAGGGATTCCCTTTGCGAATCACTTGTGACATGATTCGATTAGAAGCGTATCAAACGCTCATCGAGGCAGGCACATTGGAACAGGTATCCATCAAAAACGGATTTACGGACGTTCTGGCATCATTTGGAATGATTGCCGGCATGGCCTTTTTCACCTATGCCGCCCTGCAAGGCGAATACGGGATGTTCCGGCTGTTTCAGGTTCAGGCGCAGGAGAGCCGTCTTTTGGCTGAGCTGGATGTTCTGGTCGAAGATCGCGAGCGCCTGCAGAATCGCACCCTCCGTTTGTCGAACCAATATCTGGATCTGGATCTGCTGGACGAGCAAGCACGCAAGGTTCTTGGTCTGGCACGTGGCGACGAAATCGTTATTCGGTAAGCGGTTACGGCCCTCCTCTCCCCTATTAAATTAGAACGTGCTTTTCTTTTTCACCTGTCGTATAATGTAGTTCAATATTAAACTACCTTCGTATTGATGGGAGAATATCCATGGCAGCAAAGAAGCCAAACGTCTCAAAACAGGAGCTTTTGGATTATTATCGCGAAATGCTGATGATCCGTAGATTCGAGGAAAAGGCGGGCCAGCTGTATGGCATGGGTCTAATCGGTGGTTTCTGTCACCTCTATATCGGACAGGAAGCGGTTGTTGTGGGGCTTGAAGCCAGCACTAAAGAAGGTGACCAGCGTGTGACCTCCTATCGGGATCACGGCCATATGTTGGCTTGTGGCATGGACCCCAAGGGCGTCATGGCCGAGTTGACGGGTCGTGAAGGTGGATATTCGGGCGGCAAAGGCGGCTCGATGCATATGTTCTCGAAGGAAAAAGAGTTTTACGGCGGCAACGGTATCGTTGGCGCGCAGGTACCAATTGGTGCCGGTCTGGCGTTTGCCAACAAGTATCGCGGCAACGACAACGTCAGCTTTGCATATTTTGGTGACGGGGCCTCCAATCAGGGTCAGGTTTACGAAACATTCAATATGGCAGCCCTATGGGATCTTCCAGTGGTGTTCGTGATCGAGAACAACCATTACGCCATGGGCACCAGTCAGGAACGTTCGTCCTCAACCCCCGCAATTTATACGCGTGGCGAGGCCTTTGGTATTCCGGGCGAGGCTGTTGACGGCATGGACGTGCTGGCGGTTAAAGCTGCGGGTGCGAAAGCTGTTGCACACTGTCGCGCAGGCAAAGGTCCATATATTCTGGAAATGAACACATATCGTTATCGCGGTCATTCGATGTCAGATCCGGCGAAATACCGTACCCGTGATGAAGTCCAGAAAGTTAAGGAAGAGCGTGATCCGATCGATCATATCCGCGAAATTCTGGTAACCGGTGGACATGCTGGCGAAGATGACCTGAAGGCGATCGACAAAAGTATCAAGGCAATCGTTTCCGAGGCCGCGCAATTCGCAACAGACAGTCCCGAGCCGGCAGAAGCCGAGCTTTGGACAAATGTATACGTGTAAGGGATACTAAAAATGGCTATTCAAATTCTCATGCCCGCGCTGTCCCCTACCATGGAAGAAGGCACGCTCGCCAAATGGTTGGTCAAGGAGGGCGACACGGTTGCTTCCGGTGACATTCTGGCGGAAATCGAAACCGACAAGGCCACGATGGAGTTCGAAGCGGTGGACGAAGGCGTCATCGGTAAAATTCTGATCGCGGAAGGTAGCGAAGGCGTTAAAGTGAACACTGCAATTGCTGTGTTGCTTGAAGACGGCGAAGATGCTTCGGCAGCCGAAGCGACGACCGCCGCGCCTGTGGAGGCTGCGCCTGTTGCCGCGGCTCCGGCAGCTGTTGCTGCGGCGCCGGTCGCGGTGGATATTCCCGCCGAGGATGATCTGCCTGCTGGCACTACATTCAAATCGATGACCGTCCGCGAGGCGTTGCGTGAAGCGATGTCCGAAGAGATGCGTGTGAACGAGAATGTGTTCCTCATGGGTGAAGAAGTTGGCGAGTATCAAGGTGCCTACAAGATCAGCCAAGGCATGCTGGATGAATTCGGTGCACGCCGTGTGATCGACACGCCGATTACCGAGCATGGTTTCACTGGCTTGGCCGTTGGTTCGGCCTTTGCGGGATTGAACCCGATCGTTGAATTCATGACCTTCAACTTTGCGCTTCAGGCGATGGATCACATTATCAACTCCGCCGCCAAGACATTGTATATGTCCGGTGGCCAGATGAATTGCCCGATCGTATTTCGCGGCGCGAATGGCGCAGCAGCCCGCGTAGCGGCGCAGCACAGCCATGATTTCTCGGCATGGTATGCTCAGGTTCCCGGTCTTAAGGTTCTATCGCCCTACTCGGCGGCGGATGCGAAGGGTTTGTTGAAATCCGCGATCCGCGATCAAAACCCTGTTGTCTTCCTTGAAAACGAGATCATGTATGGTCGTAGTTTCGACGTGCCGGAGATTGAAGATTACACAGTGCCAATCGGCAAGGCGAAGGTCTGGCGCGAGGGCACGGATGTAACCATCGTAAGCTTCAGCATCGGTATGCAGTATGCGTTGGAAGCGGCGGACAAGCTGGCCGAAGAAGGTATTTCCGCCGAGGTTATCGATTTACGTACGTTGCGCCCGATGGACACAGAAACGGTCATCAATTCGGTAAAGAAAACCAACCGTTGTGTGACTGTGGAGGAAGGCTTCCCGGTCGCGTCTGTTGGCAATCATATCTCGGCAGTTCTGATGGAGCAGGCCTTCGATTACCTCGATGCGCCAGTGATAAACTGCACCGGTAAAGATGTACCGATGCCGTATGCCGCCAACCTCGAAAAACTCGCGCTGGTAACGACGGACGAAGTAATCGCCGCCGTTAAATCAGTAACTTACCGTTAAGGAGAGCAGACATGCCTATCAACATTATGATGCCAGCGCTTTCTCCGACGATGGAGGAAGGCACGCTAGCCAAGTGGTTGGTCAAGGAAGGCGACACGGTGAATTCCGGTGACGTCATGGCGGAGATCGAAACCGACAAAGCGACGATGGAATTCGAAGCGGTCGACGAAGGCGTGATCGGCAAGATAGTCGTGGCCGAAGGCACCGAAGGCGTAAAAGTAAACGCGGTAATCGCGGTGCTGCTTGAAGATGGCGAAGAAGCCTCGGCAATTTCAGACACACCGGTCGCTACACCAGCCGCGACACCTGCGCCCGTTGAGGAGGCAGCGCCGGCTGTCGCCGCCGCTGCGCCCGCGCCCAGTGCGCCTGTCGTGCAAGACGGGACACGTGTGTTCGCATCGCCCCTCGCCCGCCGTATTGCTGCGGACAAAGGTTTGGACCTGGCGCAAGTTGCTGGATCTGGCCCTAAGGGCCGTATCGTCAAAGTCGACGTCGAAAATGCGGTTGCCGCACCAGCTACGGCAGCGCAATCGCCGAGCGTCAGCGAGGCTCCCTCAACTGCACCAGCGATGGCCCAGAGTGCGGATGCTGAAACTGTAAAGAAAATGTATGCGGACCGTGAATACGAAGAGGTCACGCTCGACGGGATGCGCAAGATTATTGCAGCACGCCTGACCGAAGCAAAGCAAACCGTTCCGCATTTCTATTTACGTCGCGATATTCATCTCGATGCCTTACTGGCATTTCGTTCAAAGTTGAACAAAACGCTGGAAGGCAAAGGCGTCAAGCTTTCGGTAAATGACTTCATCATCAAAGCCTCGGCGCTCGCACTTCAGGATGTTCCGGATTGCAACGCGGTTTGGGCCGGAGATCGGGTTCTGAAGCTGAAACCCTCGGATGTTGCTGTTGCCGTCGCAATCGAGGGCGGCTTGTTTACGCCCGTTCTTCGCGACTCGCATATGAAAACGCTTTCTACGCTCTCGGTTGAAATGAAAGACCTGGCAACCCGTGCACGTGACCGCAAACTTGCTCCGCACGAGTATCAGGGCGGCAGTTTCGCGATTTCCAATCTAGGTATGATGGGCATCGACAATTTCGATGCGGTAATCAATCCCCCGCAGGCGTCGATCCTTGCGGTTGGAGCTGGTGCCAAGAAGCCTGTTGTGAATGGGGATGGCGAGATCGAAGTCGCAACCGTTATGTCGGTAACGTTGTCTGTGGACCACCGCGTAATCGACGGCGCGCTCGGCGCAACGTTCCTTGCAGCGATTAAGGGCTACCTGGAAGATCCGCTTAGCATGTTAGCTTAAAGAAATTGGCCGGCAAAATGTCTGGGGATATAGTGATATCCGCCAATAAATACCCTAGCCTATGAAATACGGCCCGCACGTAACAGTGCGGGCCCTAACTATCCAGTATATCTGCTTCAACACGATAGTCCTACGGATCAACCAATATACTGTACACCCGGCTTTGTTTTCGCAAAGATACGGTGTACAAAAGGCTAGCCTCCGTCCAAAGCAGACATTTTGTCGTGATCCTGTCCGGAGAAGTGGATTGTTTGATCTGCCCCAATTAGCCGGCCCATGTTGAATGTTAGTGCATGATCGGTCTTTGGTCCATCGGGATGATGGTTTCCGGAGCCGGAGGGCGGTAGCCCAATGCACTGTGGGGTCTCCTGGTGTTGTAATGCGTCCTCCATTGTTCGATGATG
>JGI24025J20009_10000140_pt1 | contig 54959 bp, 47 predicted proteins | sample Cruoilmetagenom3_FD_20009 | JGI IMG/M metagenome (IMG submission 20009)
GAACCCGACAGGGCGCGGCCATTTTTCACCGCAAACCCGCTCAAAATACTCCTATGTGACCCCGCCACATCCTCATATTTTAAACAAGTTTGCGGCAAAAAATGATCTCGCGCTGATGGCGCAGGATTAATGGGTCCAGACCCTAGGGGGCATCATGTCCGGCTCGAAGCGCGTTAGCGACCAACACTCACGAAGCAAGGTGGATCCTGAACCGCGCCCGGATCGCCGCATCGGTGGCCGCATCAAACCGCGCCGTCGTGCGCCGGGACAGGATGTCGGCCTTGCGCGCGCTTGCCGCTTCAATCAGATCGGGTTTTTGCAATTCCTGCCATTCCTTGGGCGAAGACCGGTCAGCCAGCGCCGGATAGACATATTCGGTCTGCATCCGCTGTAAGGTCTGGTCGCTGCCCAGATAATGCCCCGGCCCGTCGATACAGGCGGCGCGAATGACCTCAAGCGACAGCGATTCTTCGTCAACCTCGATCCCGCGCACACAGCGCAGCGCCTGGCCGATCAGATCATCCCCCAGGATCAGCGATTCCATGCAAAACCCCAGTAATGACGCATGCATCCCGGCGGCTTCGTAAATCATGTTCAGCCCGGAAAGCCCGGCCAGCACATTCGACATGGCCTGTTCCCACCCTGCCTGCATGTCAGGCAGTTTGGCGTCGGCAAATCCGGCCGGACCGCCGCCGGGCAGGTCGTAGAACCCGTGCATCTGCGCGCAGCCCGCGCTGAGCAGCGCCTGTTCGCCCGACCCGCCCGACATGGCCCCGGTGCGCAGGTCCGACACAAACGGCCAGGTGCCGAAGATTGCCGGATGCCCCGGTTTGATCGCGTCAACATAGACCAGCCCGGCCAGGCATTCGGCCACGGCCTGAACAATCGCCCCGGCCAATGGTGCCGGTGCCGTGGCCCCGGCCTGACCCGCCGACAGCAGCAGAACGGGCATGCCGCCGCGGATACAGGCCTCCATTACCTCACAGCTTTCGGTGGCGAACTTCATCGGCGGCACCACAAAGCAGATCGAGGTCGACAGAAACGGGCGCGCGCGCCACGCCGCTTCCGACCCGGCGATCAGATGCAACAGATCGAACACCTCGGGCACGAATGCCGGTTCGAAAACAGAGGTGCCCACATGTTTGGTTGTGCCCGAACAGCAGGCATAGATCGTGTTCAGGTCCATCTCGAGGTTATCGGCAATGTCGCGGGCCACCATTGGGCGCTGGAAAAAATGGATATTATCAAGCCGGTCGGCGATCCGGGCTGCATCATGCAGATCCTGCAACGTGCATTCACGGTAATTGCGACCCTGCGCATCCACTACATGCACCGCGGCCCCACCGGTTCCGAAATGCACCGCCGTACCGGACAGCGAAAGGTCACGGGCCGGGTCGCGCGCCCGCAGGGTGATCGACCGGTTGGCTCGTGCCAGCACATCCTCGACCAGCGCGCGGGGAAAGCGAAGGCGGCCATCCGCGCCCTGAATGCAGCCTGCCCTGGTCAGGCTGGCGACACCGCTGTCGGGCGCATCGGCCAGTCCGATCTGTTCCAGCGCGTCCAGGGCTGCGGTGTGAATGCGGCTCATGTCGGCATCGCTCAGGGGGCGATAGGTGCCGCCACGCAGGCCCGCGCGCACGGGGCGCAGATGTTCGGCCAGCGGCGCTTCGCGGGCCGCCAGACGTGCAGCGCGCCCGCCGCTGCGCGCCCGGCCAGAGGAGGGGGTCTGAGTGTTCATTTGGGGGCATTCCTTGGATATCAGAGGTCAAAAGGACAGGTTGGAATCAACCTCGGGCGCGCCCCGTGCCGCTTTGCCCCTTGCAGCCCCTATGGTTCGCCAGATTCGGCCAATTTTACACAAATCTGCCAACCCGGACCTCCCTGCTATTTCCGTGTAATCCGCGTGTTTTCTTTGCATCAGTTTGCGCGCGATTGCGTCCTGATCTGTTCCAATTGCGACGAGGCGGTCTTTTTTCTGCCGTAATACTGGTTGGTTATCCATCCATGACGGCAACAATCCGCCGCTCTTTCAGGATCGCTTAAACCACCGTTTCAAACTGGCTTGACTGAACTGGCTGGCACGCCAAAGTTCAAGGTGATCGGGGGCCTGATCAGCGCGGGCAAGCGCAGCACGTGGCAAAAAACGACCTGTTAACGGCATTTCATTTATGCTGGGTCTGCCCCCGGGGAGAGTTCACTCATGCGCGTTTCGATACTGGCTATGGTGATCGCCCTTTTGGCAGGGGGATCGCGGGCCGGCGACTGGACCGGCTCTTATGCCGGAGTTCAGGCGGGTCAGGTCAACAGCAACGCCAGTGCCGACGGGACCAGTTCAGCATATGGTGCCCATGGCGGGTATCATTTCGACTATGGCGGGCTGGTTCTTGGGGGCGAGCTTGAGTTTGCGCATATGCCGCTGGTCCAGGGTGGCAGTCAGGTCATGGGCAATGTCGGGCGACTTAAGTTCCGGGCCGGACGGGATTTCGGGTCGACCATGGCATATGCGGTTTTGGGCGGCGTGAATGGCGACGGTCAAACCGGGAACGAAAGCGGGGTTGTCTATGGGCTTGGGTTGCTGGCGGCAATGGGCGAGCATCTGACACTCAGCGGCGAGGCGCTGCGTCAGGTGTTCGGCAATTTTGCCAATAGCGGATCGTCGCTGAAGACCGACAGCTTCAATGTGCGGGTGTCGTTCCGGTTCTGACCCCTTGCGTATCTAAGCCCGGGACGGGCTTTAGAGCGTGTTGCGTTCAATTGAATTCACCTGTCGGGGTGAACATTTTGTGCTTTGCAAACGCTGCCTCACCCCGACCGGTGAATGTTTGAATCCGATCAAACGCAATACACTCTGGGAGCGACCGTTCAGGTAGGTTTCAGGTAAAACCGGCGGCGAAGCGGCAAAGCCTTTCCAGCGCCGCGCCAAAAGCGGCATCCTCAATTGTCATCGCCACGCGGACATGCCGCGCCGCCGCGCGGCCAAAGCTTTCACCGGGCATGACCGCGATGTGGTGTTCATCCAGCAGCGCATTGGCGAAATCTTCGCCGCTTAGCGCCGTGGCGGAAACATCCAGCATCAAATACATTGCCCCCTGTGGTGGCACCAGTCCGACGGCGTTCTGCCCGGCCAGTATCTCCTTTGCCAGCGCGCGCCGCCTCTGGAATGGCGCGGCGATCTCTGCCTCCAGCCCGGCCCCCTGATCCAGCGCGAACCGGGCCGCATCCTGTATGAAACCCGGCACGCCGTAGGTGGTATGGGTGGCCAGATTGACCAGATGGCTGATCATGTCGCGCGGCCCGACGATCCAGCCACAGCGCGACCCGGTCATCGCGTGGCTTTTGGACATTGACCCGACCACCAGCACCCGTTCGGCCATATCCGGCAGGGCGCGTGGCGAAATATGCGCGCCGTTCCACACCTGCGTATCGTAAACTTCGTCCGAGATCAGCCACAGGTCGTGGCGGCGGCACACATCGGCGATCCCTTCCAGCGTATCGCGCCCGTAAACCACACCCGTGGGGTTGTTGGGCGAGTTGATCAGCAGCGACCGGGCACCGGGGGCGACGGCAGCAATATCGCTGGCGCGTGGCTGAAAGGCGTTCGAGGCATGGGCCTGTATCGCCAACGGCTTTGCCCCGACAGCGCGGATGGTGCCGGGGTAGGTAGCGTAAAACGGGTCGATAAACAGCGCCCTGTCGCCATCGTCGCAAACCGCGCTATGGGCCGCGAACAGCGCCGACTGACCACCCGGCGTGATCAGCACATTGTCGCGGGTTGTTGCCACGCCGGTGCGGGCCTGAACCCGTGCCGCCACCGTGTCACGCAAACTGTCGGTGCCTGCCACCATGGCGTAGCCGGTATGCCCGCCTTTTGCAGAGGCGTTCATCGCCTCAAGGATCATGGGTGGCGTGCGGATATCATGCTCGCCGATGGTCAGTTCGGTAATCTGTTCTCCGGCAGCGATCATCGCACGGGCGCGGTAGAATACATCCCAGCCATCGGACCCGCCAGCGGTGAGATTTGTGATGCGATCCGAAAGTTTCATGCCGGTACTGGGCATGGCCAGTTCGTCTGAGTCAATCGAATTCGGATACCGGGCGGAACGCCCTGCACCGGCGAATTCCGGCGGCTTGGGTGGGCGCATGATGAACAGCCGAAAATCCTTCTCAGAGAGTTTGCCACAATCCGACCAACAGAAAATTCGCAGAATTTTCTCCCTTCAAGGCAACGGCGAAATTGCCGGAATGACCTGGATTTATTCTTGCAGAGCGTTCTCGCTGGAAATGGTTCCGGGAAATCCTGCCTGTAAAACCCGGAACCGGCGATTTGTTCAGTTTTGCGGCGCGTTGCTTGATTTTTCAAAAGACAAGCGGTAAGCACTGTACCCATGAACATTGGCCGCATCATTATTTGCTGTATTACCTGCTGACACTGTCACGCGGGTCGTTCTTCTGTTCCATCTCAGAAATGAAGTTGCTAAGCCCGCCGTGACCGCGCGCGAGGAAACGTGACATGACGGAACTCAAACTGCACAACACACGCACCCGCAGGAAAGAGGTGTTTGTACCCATCCACGCGGACGACATACGCATGTATGTCTGCGGCCCGACGGTCTATGACCGCGCCCATCTGGGCAATGCACGACCGGTGGTGGTGTTCGATGTGCTGTACCGGCTGCTGCGCCATGTTTACGGCGCGGATCATGTCACCTATGTGCGCAATTTTACCGATGTGGATGACAAGATCAACGCCCGCGCGGCGTCCTCGGGGCGACCGATTGGCGAGATCACCGAAGAAACGATTGGCTGGTTTCTTGCGGATATGGCGGCCCTGGGCGCTCTGGAACCCGACCAGATGCCACGCGCGACCGAGTTTATCCCGCAGATGGTGGCGATGATCGGCGATCTGATTGCCAAGGGGCACGCCTATGTAGCGGACGGTCATGTTCTGTTCGCGGTCGAGAGTTACAAGGAATACGGTGCGCTGTCAGGGCGTTCGATTGATGACATGATCGCCGGCGCGCGGGTCGAGGTGGCCCCGTATAAACGCAACCCGATGGATTTTGTGCTGTGGAAACCGTCCTCGGATGACCTGCCGGGATGGGAATCCCCGTGGGGCCGTGGGCGACCGGGGTGGCATATCGAATGCTCGGCGATGAGTTACGAGTTGCTGGGCGCGAGTTTCGACATTCACGGCGGCGGCAACGATCTGATGTTTCCGCATCACGAGAATGAGGTGGCGCAGAGCTGCTGTGCGCATCCCGAGGGCGGATTTGCCAATGTCTGGCTGCATAACGAGATGTTGCAGGTAGAGGGCAAGAAGATGTCCAAGTCGCTGGGCAATTTCTTTACGGTCAGGGATTTGCTGGATCAGGGGGTGCCGGGCGAGGTGATCAGGTTTGTGTTTCTCAGCACGCATTACCGCAAGCCGATGGACTGGACGGAGAAGAAGGCGAAAGAGGCGGAGGCAACATTACGCAAATGGCGGGATTTGACCGCAGGTATTGCGCCGACTGACGTCGCCGCCGGGGTGCTCGCTGCGCTCGCGGATGATCTGAACACGGCGGGGGCGATTGCGGAGATGCACAGGCTGGCAGCTGCTGGGGATGTCGGGGCGTTGAAGGCATCGGCGGGTTTGCTTGGGTTGCTTGGCGATGAATTGGGCGATTGGGCCGTCGCGTCGCAGGTTGATCTGGGAGGGCTTGCCGGGCGCTTGGCACAGGTAAGGGATGCGGCGATGATCAGCAAGAATTTTGCCGAAGTCGACCGGTTGAAGGCAGCCCTCGTGGCCGCCGGGGTTGAGGTGAGGATGAGCAAGGCGGGGGTTGAGCTTGTTCCCGGAGCGGGGTTCGATCCGCAAAAGCTGGAGGCGGTGCGATGAGTTGTCATTGGTGCAGGGGGGCTGTCTGCCCCCCGCGTGGCAGGGCCACGCCCCCCCGAGGATATTTGTTGACCAAAGATGTGCGGGGGATGGAGTGATGGGAGAGCGGCTTTATCTCTACGACACCACTCTGCGCGACGGGCAGCAGACCCAGGGCGTGCAGTTTTCGACCGCCGAAAAGGTGCAGATCGCGGAGGCGCTGGACGAGCTGGGGATCGACTATATCGAAGGTGGCTGGCCGGGGGCGAACCCGACGGATTCGGGGTTTTTTGAAGTCGCGCCAAAGACGAATGCAAAGCTGACCGCGTTTGGCATGACCAAACGGGCCGGGCGGTCGGCTGAGAATGACGATGTGCTGGCGGCGGTGATGAATGCCGGGACCGGCTGCGTTTGTCTGGTCGGCAAGGCGCATGAATACCACGTGAAGACCGCGCTTGGCATTGAACTGGCCGAAAACACAGAGAATATCCGCGCTTCGATGGCGCATATCGTCGGACAGGGGCGCGAGGCGCTGTTTGATGCCGAGCATTTCTTTGACGGCTATAAGGCCAATCCCGGTTATGCGCTTGAGACTTGCCACGCGGCGCTGGAGGCGGGGGCGCGTTGGATTGTTCTGTGCGACACCAATGGCGGCACCCTGCCGGATGAGATCGGGCGCATTGCCGGCGAAGTGATCGCTGCGGGGATACCCGGCGAAAACCTTGGTATCCACACCCATAATGACACTGAAAACGCGATTGCGGGCACGTTGGCGGCGATTGATGCCGGCGCGCGCCAGGTGCAGGGCACGCTGAACGGGCTGGGCGAGCGGTGCGGCAATGCCAACCTGACCTCGCTGATCCCGATCCTGTTGTTGAAGGAACCCTATGCCAGCCGCTTTGACACCGGCATCAGCCTTGAGGCGCTGACCGGGCTGACCCGGATCGCCCGGATGCTGGACGATATCCTGAACCGGGTGCCGATGAAACAGGCCCCGTTCGTGGGGGCATCGGCCTTTGCCCACAAGGCCGGGCTGCATGCCAGCGCGATCCTGAAGGATCCGTCCACTTACGAGCATATTGAGCCGGGCACGGTCGGCAATGCGCGCATCATTCCGATGTCCAATCAGGCGGGGCAGTCCAACCTGCGTCAGCGTCTGTCCGAGGCAGGTCTGAGTGTCGATAAGGAAGATGCCGCGCTTGGCCGTATTCTGGAACGGATCAAGGCGCGCGAGGATGAGGGCTATTCCTATGACACCGCGCAGGCCAGTTTCGAGTTGCTGGCGCGCGATGAGTTGGGGCAGTTGCCGGAATATTTCGAGGTCAAGCGCTATAAGGTGACGGTCGAGCGGCGCAAGAACAAGTATAATCGCATGATCAGCCTGTCCGAGGCGGTTGTGGTGGTCAAGGTCGATGGCGAGAAGAAACTGTCGGTCAGCGAAAGCCTGGATGAATCCGGCAGCGACCGCGGGCCGGTAAACGCGCTGGCCAAGGCGCTGGCCAAGGATCTGGGCCCGTATTCGGCGGTGCTGGCCGACATGCGACTGGTGGATTTCAAGGTGCGCATCACCCAGGGCGGCACCGAGGCCGTGACCCGGGTGATCATCGACAGCGAGGACGGGCAGGGGCGGCAATGGTCCACCGTCGGGGTCAGCGCCAACATCATCGACGCCAGTTTCGAGGCGCTGCTGGATGCGATCCGCTGGAAGCTCATTCGCGACGTGGACGGGACATGAAAGAATTCCTGCTGATCCATTCCGGCAACCCGCGCGAAGGGCCCGGTGACCGCGAAAGCATGGACTGGGCCTTGTCGCAGATTGATGTGACCGGGGCTGGCCGGGTTCTGGACGCCGGCTGCGGGCCGGGTGCCGACATTCCCGGCCTTCTGGCGCATATGCCAAAGGCCCGGCTGGTGGCGATGGACAGCCACGCGCCTTACATCGACCGGGTGCGCGCGCAATACGCCAGTGAGCCGCGCGTGCGGGCGGTGATTGGCGACATGGCCCGCCCGGAGGGCCGGTTCGACCTGATCTGGAGCGCCGGAGCGATTTATAACCTTGGTGTCGGGAAAGGGCTGAGAGGCTGGCACGCGCATCTTGAGGACGGCGGCGCGGTGGTGTTTTCCGAGCTTGCCTGGACCGGCGCGCCTCGATCCGCCGCCGCCGTGGATTTCTGGGCGAGCGGCTATCCGGCGATGCAGGACCGTGCGGGGGTGCTGGCTGAGGCGCGCGCAGCCGGGTACGAAACGCGGGCCGCGCGGTTCCTTCCCGTTGCCGCGTGGGCGGCCTATTACGATCCGTTGCAGGCGCGGGTCGAGGAACTGCGCGCCGGTGGCGGCGATCCGGCGATGCAGGCGGCGCTGGACAGTGAGCAGCGCGAGATCGACCTGTGGCGCGCCCATGGAAATGAATACGGCTATCTTCAGGTGGTGGCGGTCAGGGCATGACGATCGAGGCCTGCGCCGGGATCGTTCACCGTGCTGATCCGGACCGGTTCATGGCCGCAATGGCCGCACCGGTTGAGGCGCGGCGCAAGCTGTTTCCGCTTTATGCGCTGAATGTCGAGGTGGCGCGCGCGCCCTGGGTCTCGGGCGAGGCGATGATCGCCGAGATACGCCTGCAATGGTGGCGTGATGCCCTGGCCGGGATTGCCGCTGGTGGTCCGGTGCGCCGCCACGAGGTGCTGACGCCTCTGGCGGGGGTGATCAGCCCGCAGCAGGCCACCGATCTGGATGAGATGATTGCCGTAAGGCGTTGGGATATCTACAAAGAGCCGTTTGACAACCCGGCGCATTTCGCCCGATATATCGACCAGAGCGCCGGGACACTGATCTGGACTGCCGCGCGGGTTCTGGGTCAGGCGAATGAGGGCGCGGTGCGCGATTTCGCCTTCGTTTCGGGCCTGGCCAACTGGCTGCGGGCAGTGCCGGAACTGCGCGCCCGCGGGCGGATGCCGTTGCTGGTTGAGACCCCCGAAGCGATCCGGGCGCTGGCCGGCGACGGGTTGGATCGGCTGGCGCGCGCCAGGGGCAAACGGGCGCTTGTGTCGCGCGCGGCCTCGCCCGCCTTGCTGGTTGGCTGGCAGGCGGAAACGGTGCTGAAACAGGCGCGGCATGACCCGGCGCGGGTTGATGCCGGCACCTTGGGGCAGGGCGAAATCGNCCGGCGGTTGTCGCTGATGGCAAGGGTNGTGACGGGGCGCTGGTAGGTGGGTCAGGCGCTGTCTGTTTCCGGGCGCAGCACCAGCCACAACAACGATCCACCGGCCAGGAACAGCAGCGGCACCATGGCCATGTTGACCGCCGTCCAGCCCTCGACCGGCGAGCCGCCCGAGCAGTTCATCAACCCGCCCGAGGACAGCGACGCAACCGTCACGCCGCCAAACACGATCAGGTCGTTCAGCCCCTGCATGCGGCCGCGTTCATGCACGTCATGCGCGCCCGCCAGCATGGTGGTGCCACCGATAAAGCCGAAATTCCAGCCCAGCCCCAGCAGGATCAGCGCGACAAAGAAGTTTTCCAGCGCAACGCCACTCAGGGCGACGGCCCCGGCCCCGGTCAGGATGAACAGGCCGGCGGCGACGATCCGTTCGACCCCAAAGCGGGCGATCAGGTGGCCGGTGAAAAATGACGGGACATACATGGCCAGCACATGCATCGTGACCACGTCCGCCGCGTTGTTCTGAGTATAGCCGCAGCCCACCACCGCCAGCGGGGTCGAGGTCATCACCAGGTTCATCAGCGCATAGGAAACCATGGCGCAGATCACCGCCACGGCGATGCGTGGTGTGGTGATCAGCTCCCACCGTGTGCGGCCCCTGGGGGCGTCATGGCTGGGCGGGGCCGGATTGGGGATGTCCAGCAACAGGAACAACAAAGACCCGACGATATTTACCGCGATCACCGCCAGATAGGTGCCCATGAACGGTACCACAAAAGCGGAACTGGTCAGTTTGACCAGCTGTGGCCCGATTATGGCTGAGGCCAGACCGCCGGCCATGACGTAGGAAATCGCCTTGGGGCGAAAAGCCTCAGAGGCGGTGTCGGCGGCGGCAAANCGGTAAAAGCCATGCGCGCTCATGTAGACCCCGGTCAGAAGGCTGCCACACAGGAAAATCGGGAACGACCCGAGGTAAAGACCATATGCCCCGACCATGCCACCAAGCGCGCCACTGCTGGCCCCGACAAAGAACCCGGCGCGCCGGCCCCATCGTTGCATGATTGCCGACATCGGTGTCGCGGCCAGCATCGAGCCAAGCACGATCAGCGAAATGGGCAGGGTGGCAAAGCAGGCGTTGGTGGCCAGCGATTGCCCGGCCAGCCCGCCGATGATGAAGATCATCGGCATCTGCGAGCCAAGGATCGCCTGCGCCATGACCAGAACCGCGACATTGCGTTTGGTACGGGAATCGTCCGGGGATGCGGTGGGGATAGGGGTGCTGTTCATGAGGATTGATTAACTCGGTAAGTATCGGGGCACAAGGTGCTTGCGCAGATGACATGGCGCGGGCACTTTCGTGGTCATGACGGTAGGACGGATCATCCAGACCCCGGATTGCGTGGCGACCGGCGCGGCCTGGCTGGCGGCGCGCGATGCCCGGCTGGCGCAGGCACTGGAACTGACCGGGCCGTTGCCGCTGCGCCGGCGTCCGGACGGGTTTGCGCAATTGCTGTCGGCGATTGTCAGCCAGCAGGTCAGCGTGGCCTCGGCCAATGCGATCTGGGGGCGGATGCAGCAGGCCCGCCTGACCGGGCCACGCAAGATCATGTGGGCCGGCGACGATGACCTGCGCGCTGTCGGCCTGAGCCGTCAGAAGATAAGGTACGCCCGCGCGCTGGCCGAGGCGCGGATTGATTACAAAGGTCTGAGGGATGCGCCGAATGGCGAAGTGATGGCAAGGCTGACGCAGGTGGCGGGCATCGGGGCCTGGACGGCCGAGATTTACGCCATGTTCAGCCTGGGGCGCGCCGATGTGTTTGCGCCGGGCGATCTGGCCCTGCAAGAGGCGGCGCGCATTCTGTACGGCTTGCCTGAGCGCCCGAAAGAGCGGGCGTTCAGGCAGATGGCGCAGGCCTGGTCGCCGTGGCAATCGGTGGCCGCCCGGTTGCTGTGGGCCTATTACCGGGTGGCAAAGGACCGCGAAGGGATTGCGGATTAGGGCCGCAGGCTCCTGAGGCCTTTGAGGGCTTTCGGCGCGTTATTGCACCGGCGTCCAGTCTGGTCCGGGGTTGTAAGTGTCTGTTTCCGCCGCTTTCTTAAGCGTTTCTTCCCCCAGATCCGCTTCGAATATCACGCCGTTTTCCGACACCATGAAACTGTTCGCTCCGGATACGCCATAATCGGCAGGCACTGCCAGAATTGCGTGTCCGCCTACCATTTGGTCGTTCACCAGATAGTCCATTGCACCGCCGGGGGCTTCGGCCCCCTGGCCGGTCAGGATGCGGAAATAATAGCCCATGTAGGGTTCGGGTGCCCGGTCCTGTTCACCGTCGTTGAACCCGGTTTCGGACGCCCGCGCCAGGCGTTCGCCCACCGGGCTGGCCTGACCGGGCCAGAACAACCCGTCGCGTGTGCCGGGCGACGAGATGATCTGACGCGCGAATTCCATCACGCCGTCACCATCGTGATCGCTCTGGCGGAACGTCGCCTGCACGCCGACATAGGCGGCCAGCAGGTCGATCACCTCGATCTCGTTCAGGCCCAGCGCGCGGTCCGCGACTTCCTGACGCCCCGCTTGTGCGTCAAACGACCAGCCACCGTCGCCGCGTTTCAATGGCACCGGGAAGGGCCAGGCATCACTGCCGAACGCCAGAACGACCGAGCCGTCTTCTTGTGGCTCCATGCGATAGCCCTCGTGGTAGAGTTTCAGCAGGGTGGTCCGGTTGCGGGCGTCTTCGGCGGTGCTGCCGCTGGACAACAGGTCTTGGTTTTCCGGGCCGAACACGGCCAGAACCGTCGACCGGTCGCCTGATTCGAGCGCCGATACGAACCCCTCAAGCGCATCGAACGGGTTGGCATAGCTGGCTGGTTCGGCCCAAAGCGGGCCGATGCTGAGACACGTCAGGGCAACCCCTGTAAGAAATGATCTGGTCATGTTGTTACCTCCGACCTCTGTGTCCGCCACCGCCGCCGGATCTGCCGCGCTGCGATGCTGATCTTGATTTGTGCGACGGCGCGCGCTGTTTCATTGCCGAAGAATTGTGCTTGGCAGGCGCGCGGGCAGCCGGTTGGCGGGTTGCCGGTTTGCTGCTGGGTTTGCGGGTGGATGGCTTGGCACCGGATTGGCGGGTGGCCGGCTTTTGGTGAGTGCGCGAAATCGCGTCCCCACCCTGTCTTGTCGCGGGGCGGTTTGCGCCTGACGGATTGCCCCGGTCACGGGAAATGTCACGGGCACCGCTTTTGGACGACAATTGCTGGCGCATGTCATCGCCACGGGCATCGCGTTTCTGGGTATTCATCCTGGTGGCACCGTCCGGTCCGCGTTTGTCACTGATCTTGCTCCGGGCTTCTTGCTGACGTTTGGGTTCCGGCTTCCAGCTGCCACCCGGGCCACGGTCGCCCCCGCCGCCAATGTTCACTTCGTTGCCGATGTTGACGTTGCCGCCTTTGCCGATGTTGACACGCGGGTCACGATAGATCGGTCGACCGCCCCAGCCAGCGCAGTTGCGACAGCCCCAATAGCCATGCCAGTGATTGTTGTTGTCAAAGATGTTATTGATCAGAATGGCGGTGCCGAAGAACAACAGGGCACCGGTCAGCGCATCATTGGAATTGTCCTGAACATAGACCGTATTGCTGTCATATTGCGGCACATAGACCACCTGCGGGTCGGTCGGCTGGATGACAATCGCCTCCTGATCGACTGAAACGGTTTGTTCCGCACCGCTGATCAGGGCACCGGCATTGATGGCCTGATTGCGCATGGTCTGAACGGCGCTCAGAACGTCGTCGCTCTGGGCCAGCATGGCGGTGCCTATACTGTCGGTCCAGTCCACATGTTCGGCCATGTCAGACAGGACATCGGGAAAGGCGGTGGCCAGCACGGCGACGCTTTCGTCGTATTCCTGTGCCGTGATGGCCGCTTCCAGCGCGGCAATCTCCATATCGGCATTTGCCTTGACGAAACTGTCGGCCTTGACAATTTGCAGCGGGTAGGTCGCCGCCACCAGCACCTGTATCAGCAGAGTATCGGGATAAAGCGCGATCGGGGCTACCAGGTTCTCCAGTTCGGCCTGGGTCAGCAGATCGCCGGCATCTGTCGCTGTCTCGGCCGCTGCCGCCCCGTCGCTTGTGCCCGTCTGTCCTGTCTGCCCCGTCTGTTCCGTTTGTGCCCACGCCATTGGCGCGGTGCTTAGCATCAGCCCGACGGCCAGGCTTTTCAGAATTCGCTCCACCATTCTCTCCTTCCACTCAATGACAACAACAGGCTAACCGTTTTGCGGACAAAGGCAACAGTCCCCTGTGGCCCCGCCCNGCTTGTCAGTCNGCAAGGGACNTGTCAGTACCAACCACGTTAAACGCATGGCCTTGGGTCGCGACGATCCTCCGGCAGATCATAAGGAAGTCCAGAACCATGACACGGGTGTTGAATACAGGGCGCGTCGCGCCACAATCGGGCCAGACCCGGTCCATCGTGGTGTTCCTGCATGGGTTCGGGGCCAATGGGGCCGACTTGCTGGGGCTGGCCGATCCGTTGGGCGAACACCTGCCTGACACGTTGTTTGTCGCCCCCGACGCGCCCGAATCCTGCGCCGGTGCGCCGGGCGGATTTCAGTGGTTCCCGATCCCCTGGATCGACAATTCCTCCGAGGAAGAGGCCGAACGCGGGATGGTTGCCGCAGTCGATGACCTGAACGCCTTTCTCGATGCGCTGATGGTGGACGAGGACGTGCTGCCGGAACAGGTGGTGCTGTTCGGTTTCTCTCAGGGCACGATGATGGCGCTGCATGTGGCCCCGCGCCGCGAAGATGCGGTGGCAGGGATCGTGGCGTTCTCGGGGCGGATGTTGTCGCCGGAATTGCTGGCGGATGAGGTGGTGGTGCGCCCGGCCGTTCTGCTGGTGCATGGGGACGCGGATGATGTCGTGCCGCCGCAGTCATTGCCCGAAACGGCCCAGGCGCTGCAAGGGGCCGGGTTTGAAGATGTGTTCGCCCATGTGATGAAGGGCACCGGCCACGGCATCGCGCCCGACGGGCTGAGCGTGGCACTGGCCTTCATGCGCGACAAGCTGGGGCTTTGAAACCACGGTTCGACACGCGCCCGATGCAGGCCACTGATGTGCCGGCGGCCTGCCGGATACTGAACCGGATTATCGGCATCGGCGGCACAACAGCGTTCGAGGTTGAGGTCAGCGAGACGGAATTTGCCGGGATGTATGTACAGGGGCATGACCTGAGGCATGACCTGATTGCCTGCCATGTGGTGCAGGATTCGAACGGGCAGGTGGCCGGGTTCCAGTGGATCGGGCACAACCCCGACCTGCCGGCTGATTGCGCCGACATTGCCACGTTTACCCGCCGCGACCCGCCCTTGCGCGGGGCCGGGCGGGCGTTGTTTGCCACGACCTGCCATCTTGCACGGGCAGCGGGGTACAGGCAGATCAACGCGACCATCCGTGCCGACAATGTGCCGGGGCTGGGTTATTACGCAAAGATGGGGTTTGTCGATCACGCGGTAGCGCGGGCAGTGCCTTTGCGCGACGGCACGCCGGTCGACCGGATTTCAAGGCGCTACGTATTGAAATAACCGGGCGGTTCAGCCCAGCTCTTGCCATTCTCCACTGGCCAGCCCGTCAAGGCTCCAGTCGCCGATGCGCCAGCGGATCAGCCGCAGGGTCGGGTGGCCAAGGGCTGCCGTCATGCGCCGGACCTGTCGGTTGCGGCCCTCGGTTATGATCAGCTCGATCCAGGTGTCGGGTACGGATTTGCGCAGACGGATCGGTGGTGTGCGCGGCCAAAGGCCGGGCGGTTCGGCAATCCGGCGTGCTTTGGCCGGGCGGGTTGGGCCGTCCTTGAGGGTTATGCCGTTGCGCCAGGCTTGCAGCGCATCCTCGCCGGGCGTGCCTTCAACCTGCACCAGATAGGTTTTCTCCATCTTGTGACGCGGATCACTTATGCGGGCCTGTAGCTTGCCATCGTCGGTCAGCAGCATCAGCCCCTCGCTGTCCCGGTCCAGCCGTCCGGCGGGATAAACCTTTGGCACGTCGATGAAATCCGACAGGGTCGGGCGCGGACTGCCGGTTGTGCCCCGGTCGGTGAACTGAGGCAGTACGCCAAATGGTTTGTTGAAACGGATCAGGCGGGTCATGTCCGGCCTCATACGTCAAAGGCCATGGGGGCCGCAACCGGAACAGCAAGCGCCGGCAAATCCAGCCGCCCGAGATATAGTGCAAACAGAGGGCTTGCCAGCGGAAAACCACGATATATAGTCAGGTCAAATTCGCTGTGGAGAAATCTATGGATGACGATTTCAGAGTGGAGTTTGTACGCGAACCGGGCGCTCTCAAGCAGCACCCGGCCTTGGTGCTGAACGCCGATTACCGGCCATTGTCCTACTATCCCTTGTCGCTCTGGTCCTGGCAGGAAGCGGTCAAAGCGGCCTGGCTGGAGCGGGTGGATATCGTTGCGGAATATGATGCTGTGGTGCGAAGTCCCAGTACCGAGATCAGAATTCCCTCGGTGGTGGTTCTGAAAGATTTTGTCAAACCTCAAAAGCGCGTGGCCTTCACGCGCTTTAATTTGTTTCTGAGGGATGAATTCTGCTGCCAGTATTGCGGGGCCAGGGGGGATCTGACCTTTGACCACGTGGTGCCGCGCGCCACCGGTGGCGTGACCAGTTGGCAAAACGTTGTGGCGGCGTGTTCGCCCTGCAACCTGCGCAAGGGGTCCAAAAGCCTGCACCGCACCAACCTGTCCCTACGCCGCCCGCCGCGCCAGCCGGGCGCGGAAGAGCTGCGCAATATGGGGCGCAGGTTCCCGCCGAACCACCTGCATGATAGCTGGATGGATTTCCTTTACTGGGACGCCGAACTCGAGGCGTAGCGCCGCGCTTTTCCAATAGGGCAGCTTCTGGATCCAAATGTCAGATTCTTGCGTGCCCACGCTTTGGAGCAAGCCCTTCTGACTTCCAGCCGGACCCGCTTCAGCGCCAGTTGCCTGCGATCTGCAAGCGCCATTGGGGGGGCGGTTTTGCGGCCTACCCCCGTGCCCGTGCCGCCAGCACCCACAGAACCGTCAGACCTGCCGAGGCGATGGCATTCCAGCTGGCCATGGACAGGGTGAACATCTCCCATGGCACTTCGTCACAGCGCACCAGCGGCGCGGCCATGATCCGGGCCATCAGGTCTTCGGTGGACAAGCCGCCAATCGGGCCGGAGGTGCAGGAATTCGGGCCTTCCCACCAACCGCGCTCGACCCCGGTGTGATAGGCTCCGATGGCGGCCGTACACAGGGCTGCCAACGCGCCCAGCAGGGGCAGGGCGCGGCCCGGCACAATCAGGGCGACCAGGCCGATCAGAACCGCAGCCGCATGCGGCCAGCGTTGCCACAGGCACAGTTTGCACGGCGGCATATCACCCAGATGCTGAAAGCCGAATGCCCCCAGCAGCAGGGCCAGGGAACCGCCGCCGGCCAGAAAGATCAGGGTGGACCGGTTTGTCATAAGTATTTCACCAACAGAAAGCCGCCGACCAGCAGCGTGAAGAAAAGGGTGAACACAAGGCTTAGCTGTTGTTCGATGAATTCGCGGATCGGTGCGCCAAACACCCGTAACAGCACCGCAACAATGTAGAACCGCAGCGCGCGGGCCAGAATCGAGGTGGCAATGAACGTGGCCATCGGCATCCCGGTCCAGCCCGACATGATGGTGATGACCTTGAAGGGGAACGGCGTTATCCCCGCCACCAGCACCGCCCAGAAGCCGAAGTCATTGAACCTTGTGTTGAAGGCATCCATCGCCTCGCCCTTGCCCATTGCCGCAAGGATCGGCTGGCCGATGCTGTCATAGGCCAGCGCGCCGATGGCATAGCCCAGCAGGCCGCCCAGGATGGATGCGGCCAGTGCTACGCCGGCAATCGCCCAGGCGCGCTGCGGTCGGGCCAGGATCATCGGGATCATCAGCACATCGGGCGGAATTGGAAACACCGACGCCTCGACAAACGCCACCAGCGCCAGCCACCAGATCGCTTGCGGATGGTCGGCCAGGGCCATGGTCCGGTTATAGGTGCGTTTCAGCATCTTTCGTATCGGCTTTCGCGAGGGGCCTGCATGGCGCTGTTGCTTCAGGTCGGGAAGACCACGCACGGCACGTGTGGTCAACTGGCAAGCGTAAAATCTTGCATCATGCGGTTTGGCTCTGGACCTCTGGGTGCGGCGCGGCTAAATCAGGGTCCGAGGCCCAAGTGGCGGAATGGTAGACGCAGGGGATTCAAAATCCCCCGCCTTCACGGGCGTGCCGGTTCGAGTCCGGCCTTGGGTACCAGCCTCACGATTTATCCCGAAAAACTGACCTGGGTGCGATTCGGGTACCGGCGGATGCATTCGTGCCGCAATTGCCGTTGATTCGAGCGATTTTGTGTTCAACTATCCTTGTCCCAATTACCAATCTCCTGGCATATCCGGTATTGTTTCCTGATCACGAACCAAGCTGGGCGCAAATGTGGCAGCCCGTGCCACAATTGCAGCGGCTCCGACGGCTGAATCCTTGTTTCGTACCTGGAAACAATCTTTGACCGAAACAGGCGCTTTTGGCTGTAGCAAGGGCCGGATCGGCGGATCTCACCCCAAATCGGCAGTGTTTTTCGAAACAATACCTCGCTGTTGGGCGAAAATTATCTTTTGAACCGGCCTGCAAGGCAGGGAAACGGGAGAGATGCCTAAAATTTCCGGCAATTTCTTGCTTTGAGGGTTCGGGGGGCTTGGGTATTCAGAGATTGCCCAACTGGGGGGCGATGTTTGCAGGTCACGGGGGCGACCGCACAGAATGCATCGGGATGATGCTACGAAGATGCGTGTTCGCACGGTGAAATGTCGCAGAGCGAAAGCTGGCGGCAAGTAACCAGGGAAACTGCACTTGTGCCGCTTGGGCACGGGGGCTCTATCCGCTGTGCCGTTCGCCCTTCGTGAGGTCTTGCCTCGTCCCGAAAAGAACACTGTGCGTGTCGTCGCGGCTGGGAACATTGCTGGTTCGGTATTGGGGTTTTTTGCTGGATTCGGCTGCGTGATGGCAGTCGGATGCCAATTTGGAGAGTAAGATGGCGCAAAGTTTTGACAACACCTATTCAGCGGATCTGGTTGGTCTTTGGGACTTTTTGCCCTGTTTTGAGAACAAAGATACCGGGTTGGACGACGGTATCGCCCAGAACGGAACCCCGGTTGAAGGCGCGCAGACGGATGCGGGCTGGTTGATGACGGACGGGGTCAACGACCGGTTCGACATATGCGGCGAGGACGACCCGTTTGACCTTTCTGAAGGGACGATCATCACCGAGTTCAAGCAGCATTGCCCAATGGGAACGCAACCCAACACAGTCATCAGCCGCGGCGTTGCCGATCAGGCCGAAACCGATGGGTTCTTTGAAATCCGCGTCACCGCCGATGGTGCGGTCGAGGCGTTTCATGTCAGCGATTGCCAATCAGAGCTGTTGTCGACCGAGCCTGGGTTCATCGAAAACGATGACGTGATCAAAGTGTCTTATTCCTGGTCCGAAACATCCGGCCCGAAGATGCTGGTAGAGAACGTCACGCAAGGCACCAGCGTTGAACTGGCCGGCTCCACTGTTGGCATGAGCATGGACATCAACACCCATGGCGACCAGAATTTCATCATTTCGGCGCAGGAATCCTCGGATGACAGCTTTGGCCAGCATTTCAACGGGTCGGTTGATTATCTGGCGGTTCTTGACCAGCCGGTGATCGGCACCGAATCCGAATCCGGCGATGGTATCGTTCAGGGCACCGGCGGGGACGATCTGATCGACCTGGCCTATACCGGCGATCCCGATGGTGACATGATCGACGCCGGCGATGCGATCCTGCCGGGCGAAGGCCCCGACGACGATATCGTTGACGCTGGCGCGGGCGATGATGTGGTCAAGGCCGGGCTTGGCGATGACGATGTCTATGCCGGCAGCGGGGCAGACAGGGTTTATGGCGGTTCCGGCGATGACGTGATTTACGGTGAGGGCGGGGACGACTCCCTCTCTGGCGGCGACGGATCCGATACAGTCGATGGCGGCGATGGCGACGATGTCATTGTCACCGGCAGCCTGGCCGCCTCGAACCTGCCCGATCTGGGCTTTCCCAGCTATCTTGGCCTGCCTGCGGTTCCGGCCGATCCGGATGTCTTTGACGACCGCGACGTGGTTGACGGCGGTGCCGGCGATGATCTGATCCTTACGGGCGACGATGTGGACCTGATTTCCGGCGGGTCCGGGAATGACACCATTCACGGCGGGCTTGATGCCGACATCATTGATGGTGGCGCGGATGATGACCGTATTATCGGTGGCGAAGGTTCTGATGTCATTTTGGGCGGGGCCGGGGATGACACGATCTATGGCGGGCTGGACCCGATATTCCCCGATGTTCTGAATATACCCGACGACGGCTCGGTCGGGCCGGCGGACCCGGTCACCGACAATGGCCGCGATCTGATCGACGGCGGTGATGGCAATGACGTGATCTTTGGTCAGGACGATGATGACACCCTCACCGGTGGTGCCGGTGACGACTTCATCGACGGCGGTATCGACGATGACCTGATTTCCGGTGGCGCGGGGGCCGACACGCTTCTGGGCGGTCAGGACTCCGATGTGTTCACCGGCATCGGCCAGGGCGATTACATCGACGGGGACGAGGATGCCGATGACTCGGATCACGACGTTCTTGACCTGACCGGGGCCGCCGAAGCGACCAATCCGGGCGGCAGTCTGTCCGTGACGCTGGACGCCGGCAACCCGGAAAACGGAGTTGTCACCTTCTTTGACGCCGGCGGAACCGAGACCGGCACGACCGCGTTTTTCAACATCGAACAGATCGTGCCCTGTTTCACCCCCGGCACCCTGATCGCCACCCCGCGTGGCGAGATGCTGGTCGAAGATCTTCAGGTCGGCGACCGGGTGATTACCCGCGACAATGGCATTCAGGACATCCGCTGGGTTGGCGCGCGCGAACTTACCGGCGCGGATCTGGCCGCTGCCGAGCATCTGAGCCCAATCCTGATCCGTCAGGGCGCGTTGGGCAACGACCTGCCAGAGCGCGACATGATGGTCAGCCCCAACCACCGGGTGTTGGTGGCCAACGACAAGACGGCGCTTTATTTCGAAGACCGTGAAGTGTTGGTTGCGGCCAAGCATCTGACCGGGCTTGAGGGGATTGACCGGGTGGANGTGTCTGGTGTCACCTATATCCACTTCATGTTCGCCCAGCACGANGTTGTGCTGTCGGACGGNGCCTGGACCGAGAGTTTCCAGCCCGGCGATCTGTCGCTGGATGGCATCGGNAATGCGCAACGCCTTGAAATTCTTGAGCTGTTTCCAGAGTTGGACACCAGCGAGGGGATTGCCGCTTATAGTTCAGCGCGCCGGTCGCTGAAGAGACACGAAGCCCGGCTGCTGATGTAGGCTGACCGAGGTTTCTTTCCCCGAATATGCAGTATTTGCGCGCGACTCGGGGCGCGCCGAAGCAAAGGCGGGTCAGAATTCTGGCCCGCCTTTTACGTTTGCGCCGCGCGCCAGATGGCCCAGTCATCGGGCGTGTCAAGATCACACAACGCGCGCGATCCCGCCAGCGCATGCAGGCGCAGCCGCGCCTTGTGGGCCCGGATCACCTGACGCGCGCCCTGATCGCCGGTAACGGTCTGTAATTCTTTGAACAAATCGGCCGGAAAGATCACCGGATGGCCGGGAACCCCGTCCGACGTGGTGGCGCGGATGATGGCACCGGGCGCGGTTTGCGCGCTTTGTGCCAGCGCCTGCAAGTCCCGGGTTTGCAGGTCGGGCATGTCGCCAGGCAGGATCATAACCGCCGGTGTCCGCTTTGGCAGCGCGGCGATTCCGGCGCGAATCGACGCTGCCATGCCACTGGCCCAGTCGGGCACGACAACCGGTGTGGCATTGCCTTCGCGAACCAGGCGCGCGCGCCGGTGGGTCAGGCTGGGCAAGGTCACGAAAACCGGCAGGCCGGTGGCCGTGGCGCGCGCGATGACCCGCGCCAAAAGGGGCATCCCGTTGGCGTCCTGCATCAGCTTGTCAGGCCCGCCCATGCGCGTGGAGGCACCGGCGGCGGGGATCAGGATGGCGATAGTGGTCATGTTTGGCGCTTTTGTCTGTCAGGGTCGCGCGTTTGGCTTGGGCAGGAGCCTCCGGCGGGGATATTTGAAGACCAAAGATGAGCAAAAGGGAAGAGGTTAAAGCGTATTGCGGTTTTTCTGCGCCAGCGTATCACCTTTGCCACCATGGTAGCCACTGTGGCCGCGATTGTGAATGCGATGGCATTCGGTGGTTAAGGTGGTTCATATCAAACGCAAAGCGCTCTAACCCCGCATTCTTGCTCCATTGCCATCGAAAAGAGGGGTTGTGATCAGGGTGGCTGGGCGCTTTTGGCCGAGGATTTCGATTTCGACTTTCAGCCCGTCATTGGCCTGATCGGTTGGAACAAAGCCAAGGGCGATGGATTTTTCTGCGTGGTGCGAATAACCGCCCGAGGTGCAAAAGCCCTGGACCGTGCCGTCGAGCCAGATTGGTTCATAGCCCTGGACATCGGCATCGTTTGCGTCAACCTCAAAGGCGACAAGACGGCGTTTCGGGCCTTGGGCGCGTTCGGCAAGGGCGGCGTCTTTTCCAATGAAATCAGAAGGTTTGGTGAAGGATATAAAGCGGTCCATGCCGGTTTCGGCCGCCGTGTAGTCGGGCGAGAATTCTGACAGCCAGCTGCCGAAGAACTTGTCGAGCCTGAGTGACATCATCGCCCGCATGCCAAAGGGCACCATGCCTTGTGGTTGGCCCGCCTGCCACAGGGTTTGCCAAAGCTGGCGTTGGGCCAGCGGATCGCAGAATATTTCATATCCGAGATCGCCGGTATAGCTGACCCGCTGGACCAGGCAGTCGCTCATGCCGACCACCATGGGCCGTACGTCCATGAACTTCATCTCCGAGATGTTGCTGCGGGTGCAGGCGGCCAGCACGCTGCGCGCCTTTGGTCCGGCGATTTGAAAGCCATTTCGTTTATCGCTTATGTTTTCGATGGTTACGCCGTCTTCCTGATGTTGCAGAAGCCAGCGCATATGCACATTCTGACTGCCGTAAGAGGCGGTAAGCTGAAAGGTGGTTTCGCCCAGGCAGGACACCGTGAAGTCGCCGATCAGCCGCCCCCGGGGCGACAACATCGGCGTCAGGCTGAGCCGGCCCGGTTTGGGGATGCGACCGGCCATGATGTGGTCAAGCCAATCGCGCGCGCGCACACCGGTGATCAGGTATTTGCCGAAATTGTGCAGCTCGTTGATGCCCACGCCACGGCGCACGCCGCGCACCTCGCGCGCCGTGGCGGCAAAGGCGTTTGAACGGCGAAAGGAGGGGATTTCATAGGTTGGCTCATCGCCCGTGGCAAAATAGTTCACCACCTCCAGCCCGTTTTGCTGACCCCAGACCGCGCCCATCCCGGTGAAGATGTCATACATCGGCGTGGTGCGGTTGGGCCGCGCGGCGGGCAGTTCTTCGTTCGGGTAGGACACGGAAAACCGGGTCTGATAGTTCTCGATCACCTTGGGGCGGGTATAGCCGGGGCTGATCCAGTCGCCAAAGCGGGCCACGTCCATCGCCGTCACGTCGCGCTCGGCCTCGCCTTCGATCATCCATTGCGCCAGCATCAGGCCCACGCCGCCGCCCTGGCTGAAACCCGCCATCACGCCACAGGCCGACCAGTAGTTGCGCAGGCCCGGCAAAGGCCCGACCAGAGGGTTGCCATCCGGGGCGAAGGTAAAGGGGCCGTGGATCACCGACTTGACCCCGGCCTGTTCCAGAACCGGAAAGCGTTTATAAGCAAATTCAATGCTTTGTTCGATCTTGTTGAAGTCATCCGGCAAAAGCTCGTGGCCGAAATCCCACGGCGTGCCATCGACCGCCCAGGGCCGGCAGTTCTGTTCGTAAAAGCCGATGCAAAGCCCACGACCTTCCTGGCGCAGATAGCTTTCTCCGGCCGGGTCCATCACATGCGGATGTTCGTGGTCCGCCTCGTAGATCTGGGCGATGTCGTCGGTGACGATGTACTGATGCTCCATCGGGTGCAGCGGCAGATAGACCCCGGCCATCGCCCCGACCTCGCGCGCCCAGAGACCGCCTGCGTTAACCACGTGTTCGGCGTGAATTGTTCCCTTGTCGGTCACCACATCCCAGGTGCCGTCGGCGCGCTGGTTGGTTTCGTTAACCATGCAGTGGGTTTCGATCGTGGCACCGCCCATGCGGGCCGCCTTGGCATAGGCGTGCGTTGTGCCCGAGGGGTCAAGATGCCCGTCCAGAGGGTCGTAAAGTGCGCCGATGATGCCGTCGGTGTTGGTGATGGGCGAGATTTTGCGGACCTCGTCAGGGGTGACAATTTGTGTTTCCAGCCCCATGAACCGGTGTTTTGCGCGTTCCGCCAGCAGCATGTCAAACCGGTCGCTATTGTCGGCCAGGGTGATGCCGCCCACATGGTGCAGCCCGCAGGACATGCCGGTGATTTCCTCCAACTCTTTGTAAAGACGGATGGTATAGCCCTGAAGTGCGGCCATGTTGGTGTCGCCGTTCAGCGTGTGAAAGCCACCCGCCGCGTGCCANGTACTGCCGCTGGTCAGGTCCGAGCGTTCGATCAGCATCACATCCGACCAGCCCAGTTTNGTAAGGTGGTACAGCACCGAAACGCCGACAACGCCGCCGCCGATGACGGCTACTCTTGTGGTGGTTTGCATGGCGTTCACTCCCTTGGTTTAGTCGAAGGGTGGGGCGGAAGGCAAAATGTGGCAAGTCTGAAAACGACAATTGTTGTCGTATCAGGGGCGTTGTTGTTTGTGGCAGGAAGGCCTGACAATCCGTTGACATGAGGCTAATGTAAGGCAGGGTCAGGCTGCGGTTCTGACAGGATTAGGTTCCGTCGCGGCGGGCACACAGGCCAGGCGGGGCACAATGATGAGCGAGCTACAAAAGATGGCGGCGGGGCAATGGTACAGCTGCCACGATCCCGAGCTTGAGAAATTGCAGATCCGCGCCCGCATTGGCGAACACGCGCATAATACTCTGCCTCCGGATCAGCGCGGCGCGATTGCGCCTGGCCTGCGCGCCCTGTTTGCCGGCGTGGGCAAGGGGGCGATGATCGAGGCCCCGTTTCACTGTGCCTATGGCATGAACATCACGCTGGGCGCGGCGGTTTACCTGAATGCGGGCTGTACCATTCTGGATACGGCCCCGGTGACAATCGGCGCGCAGACGCTGTTGGGGCCGGGGGTGCAGATCTATTGCGCCAATCACCACAAGGATCCGGTGAAGCGGGCCGAGGGGCTGGAGATCGCTCTGCCGGTAACAATCGCCAGCCGGGTCTGGATCGGTGGCGGGGCGATCATTCTGCCGGGGGTCAGCATCGGCGAGGGGGCAATCATCGGTGCCGGCAGCGTGGTGACCCGCGACGTGCCCGCCGGGGTGACGGTAGTGGGCAATCCGGCGCGGGTGGCAGGCTAAAGCCGCCGGATCTTCAGCCCGGTAATCCGGTTTCCCTCGCGTTCCATCACTTCAAACCGAAAATTGTGGAACGAAAAAACCTGCCCCGCTGTCGGGATCATCTGCGCCTCGTGAATCACCAGTCCGGCCACGGTGTTGGCCTCGTCATCGGGCAGGGCCCAGTCATTGGCGCGGTTCAGGTCGCGGATCGTCATGGCCCCGTCCACCATGTATTCGCCGTCCTCGGTGCGGGTCACCGGATGTTCGGCGTCGGGGTCGAATTCATCGACGATCTCGCCGACGATCTCTTCCAGAATATCCTCAAGCGTGATCAGCCCCTGCAAGGATCCGTATTCGTCCACCACCAGGGCGAAATGGCTGCGCAGGTGCAGGAACTCGCGCATCTGGTCGTCCAGCGGCGTGGTCTCGGGCACGAAATAGGGCGGCACCGCCACATCGGTGATCCGGAACCGTTTCAGCGCCGAGGCGTCGCCATCCGGCCCACCGATCTGTTTGTATATGGCGCGCAGAAGATCCTTGGCATGGACGATCCCGACGATGTTCTCGGCCTCGTCCCGGAACACCGGCAGGCGGGTATAGGCGCTTTGCAGACATTGTTGCAGGATCACCTCGGGGTCGGCATTCGCGTCGATCATTTCAATATCCGAGCGATGCAGCATGATCTCGTCCACCGCCCGGTCGTTCAGGTCCAGCGCGCCCAATATCCGGTCGCGGTCTTCCTTCTCGACCACGCCTTCGGAATGGCCAAGCTGAAGCGCCCCGGCGATTTCTTCGCGCACCGCCAGCATCTGACTGTCCGGTTCGATCGCCACGCCAAACAGCCGCAGCAGGGCGCGCACCAGCATCCGCACTGCGCCGACCACCGGCGCAAAGACCTGGATCACCACGCCGATCACCGGGGCCACCCAGGCGGCGGCCTTTTCGGCGTTGATGATGGCATAGGTCTTGGGCAGCACCTCGGCGAATATCAGCACCAGAAAGGTCATCACCAGTGTCGCCACCGCCACGCCGTTCTGGCCGAGGATGCGGGTAAACACCGCCGTCGCCAGCGAGGCGGCCAGAATGTTGACCAGATTGTTGCCCAACAGGACCGAGCCGATCAGCCTCTCGTTATCCTCGGTGATATTCAGCGCCGCGCGCGCCCCGCGCGAGCCCTTGTCGGCCTGATGGCGCAGTTTCCCGCGCGAGGCGGCGGTCAGCGCGGTTTCCGAGCCAGAGAAAAACGCCGACAGCACCAGCAACAGCAAAATTGTGCCGCAGCTGATCCAGAATGCACCGTCAAAAAGCGCGGGGGAAGGGTCCATGGGTTCGATAATCCTTTGTCCTGCCCCCGGTTATGGCGGCGCGGGCGGGTGCAATCAAGGGTCGGGTTTGTCCTGCTTTCGCGCCAATGGGTGATGTTGCAGCACCAGCTCGGACAGGCGGTCGTCCAGAACATGGGTGTAGATCTCGGTGGTGGCCACATCGGCGTGGCCCAGCAACGTCTGAATGGTCATCAGATCCGCGCCATTGGCCAGCAGATGCGTGGCAAACGCGTGGCGCAGCGTATGTGGCGTGACCCTGGCCGGGCTGACCCCGCCGGCAACCGCCAGTTCCTTGATCAGCAGATAGAACCGGTGCCGGGTCAGATGCCCGGATTTGCCACGCGACGGGAACAGGAACCGCGACGGGGCCAGGCCTTTGGCGGCGCGCCCGGCCTCGTTTTCATCCCACTGCGCCAGCCATGCGGCCAGCGCATCACGCGCCGGGGGCGACAGTGGCACCATGCGTTCCTTGCCGCCCTTGCCGCGGATCAACAGCATGGCCGGATCGCCCCGTGCCGCCGACACCGGCAACGAGACAAGTTCGCTGACCCGCATCCCGGTGGCATAAAGCAGTTCCATCAGGCAGGTGTTGCGCGTGGCGTCGCGCCCGACCTCGCGGGCGGCGGCGAGCATCCGGTCGACCTCGGCCACTTCCAAAGTCTTGGGCAGGCGATTGTCGCGCCCCGGCCCGGTGATCTGGATCGCCGGGTTGTCCTTGCGCCAGCCTTCTTCGAAGGCAAAGCGATAGATCTGCTTGATCGCCGAAAGCCGGCGCGCGCGGGTCGATTTGGCCAGGCCCTGAGCATCGCAGAAGATCAGATAAGCCTCGACCTGGTCGCGGGTTGTCCTGGCCAGATCCGGGCTTTGTTGTCTTTCAAGCCAGTCGGCGAAATCCCTGAGATCGCGGCCATAGGCCAGTAATGTGTTGGTCGCGGCCCCCAGTTCGGCGGCCTGGGCTTCAAGAAAGGTGGAAATCCACTGGCCGGCGTGGTCGGGGGGCGGCATCAGGCGCGCTCCAGCAGCATCAGTTGCAATCCGGCGCGTCTGGCAATGTCCTCCATGCCGATGGCGCGGAACGTGGCAAGGGCGGCGGTAAGGTCGGCCGGATTGCCAGAGGCACCGCTGTCCATCAGGATCATCGCCCGCAAAATTGCCTCGCCCAGCTGACCAGAGCGAAGCAGGCGCTGAATGGTGGCCGGCGGGCGGGCGCTGTCGGCAAAGCCATCCGAAATGGCGCGTGCCATGGCATCGGGCGGGGCAACCCGGCCCGGCTCACCCAAGGCAACTGCGGCCAGAAAGGCGGAACGCTTGCCTGCATCCGGCGGGCTTTGCGCCGGGGTTTCGTAATCCTGTGACAACAGCCCGATCCGCCAGGCAAGGTCCTTGGTTGCGGCATTTTCCAGCGGCTGTGCCGCCAGACGTTCAGCAAAAAGCGTGGCAAAGGGCACCTCAAGCCGGGCGGCGCGCATCGCGTTCCAGACCTGGGGCAGGGTCTTGGCCACGGCCTCGGGGTTGGCGGTTTCAAGCGCGGTTTCAAAGCGTTGCAGCGCCGCGACCCGGTCCCAGATACCGCCCGATGCCGCAGGCTTGCGGTCGGAATAAAGTCCCAGCAACCGGTTGGGGCCAAGCGCGCCAATCCGCGTCAGGCGTTCCGCCGCCTCAAGCTGGGCCTTCCAGCCGGCCACATCGCGCAGATCGGCGGTGGCAAAGGCGCGCGGCAGCGACGCGGTCGGCAGGCGCTCGCCGATGGCTTCAAACAGTCGGAACACCAACGGGTCCGGCCCGTCAGGCACGGGCAGGGGTGGCGCGCCTTCAAAGATGCCGGGGCTGAGGAACCGGTCAAGCAGCGCCAGATCGGTCGGCGGCAACAGCTCCAGCGCATGTACGGTCTCAAGCATCAGGGCGGCCATCTGCCAGTCGCCCCGTCGCGCATGGCAAAAGATCCGCGCGGCGTAATCCGGTGCCAGATGCGGCGCGCGGGCCAGTGTGGCGCAGGCGCGGTCTTCGTCACCGCTCAGCAGGGTGGCATCGAACCATCGCGCGAACCGTTCAGGGGTATCGGTCGGGCCTGCCAGTTCAACCAGCGCCTGTGCCGGGTCGGTGGCCCCGAGGTCCAGCAGGCGGTCGATACGCGCCAGCAACAGCGCCTCTCCGGCGTCTTTTCCGGAAGGGGGCAGGGCCTCGGACAACAACAGCGTATACAGCAACCGCTGCATGGCCGGATAATCCTCTACCGAGACATCGCCAATCAGGGCGGACAGCACATCGGGATCACTGCCCGTCCACATCCCGACCGGCAGGCCGGTGACAGCATCGCCCACCAGCCCGACCGGAACGCTCAGTTTGTCAAGCGGGCTGACAACGATGGTCGGGTAACGTCCGGTCGCACTTACCGGCGGCTCCATCAGAACCGGGCTGATGAACCCGTTGGGCGGTGCCTGGCCAATCCATTCGATGGCCGACAACGGCTGCTGCTGCGCGGTCGCGGCAAGTGGGGTCAACAAGGCAAAAAGGGCGGCCCTAATTCGCATCAAGCACCACCGGCAGGGTTATTTCGCTTTGCGGGGCGGAAAAATCGGCCCCGAACCATGGTCCAAGATAGGCATAGGCAATCAGGCCAACGCCAGCCAGAATAATGAGGTAGATCAGGTATTTGACTATTCGTCCCATGGGTGGTTCACTGCCTCGTTTTTTGTGGTTTTGCGTAAACTATATATGGCCTTTTGCACAAGATCACGTCATTCAGCTAAGAATGAGCGAAATTGAGCGGAACGAGGCACCTCCAGATACCTATCGGCTGAAGAAAACCGTGGTGATGGTGGGCATGATGGGGGCCGGGAAAACGGCTGTGGGGCGGGCCCTGGCGGCGCGTCTCGGCGTGCCGTTCCTCGACAGCGACGCCGAGATCGAAGCCGCCGCCAACATGAGCGTCCCCGAGATATTCACCCGCGACGGAGAGCCGTTTTTCCGTGACAAGGAAACCAAGGTGATCCGCCGTCTGCTGCGCGAAGAGCGTGGTATTCTGTCGACCGGCGGNGGCGCGTTTCTGGCGGACGCAAACCGGGCGATGATCTCGCGTCGGGGGGTGTCGGTCTGGCTGAAGGCGGATATCGAGGTACTGTGGGACCGGGTCAGGCACAAGGACACGCGCCCTTTGCTGCGCACAGATGACCCGCGCCGCACGCTTGGCGCGCTGTACGAGGCGCGGGTGCCTTTGTACGCTGAGGCCGACCTGTCAGTGGTTTCGGATGGGATTGCCTCGATCGACCAGATGGTTGACCGGGTGCTGGCGGCACTGACGACGCGCCCGGATGTTTTGGTTAAGGAATGATGATGCAGGAAACCGTCCATGTGCCTTTGGGCACGCGCGCCTATGATGTGAAGATCGGACCGGGGCTTCTGGCAGAGGCTGGCACACGCATCGCGCCGCTGCTCAACCGCCCGCAAGTGGTTGTTGTGACGGATGAAAACGTAAGCGCCCTGCATCTTGAGACGCTGCGGCATGGGCTGGCGGCGGGCGGTGTCACGATGCGGTCGCTGGCGCTGCCGGCGGGCGAGGCGACCAAGGGCTGGCCCCAGTTCGAACGCACGCTGGACTGGCTGTTGGAGCAGAAGGTCGAGCGCAACGATGTAGTCGTGGCCTTTGGCGGCGGGGTGATCGGCGATCTGGTGGGGTTTGCTGCCGCCGTGCTGCGGCGCGGGGTGCGGTTTGTGCAGATCCCGACCTCGCTGCTGGCGCAGGTGGACAGTTCGGTGGGCGGCAAGACCGGGATCAATGCGCGTCAGGGCAAGAACCTGATCGGCGCGTTTCACCAGCCATCGCTGGTGTTGGCCGATACCGACCTTCTGGGCACGCTGACGGCCCGGGATTTTCTGGCGGGTTACGGCGAGGTGGTCAAATACGGGCTGTTGGGCGACGCGGCGTTTTTTGAATGGCTTGAGGCGAACGGACCGGCGCTGGCGGCAGGCGATATGGGCGCGCGGGTAAGGGCGGTGACCCGGTCGGTGCAGATGAAGGCCGATATCGTGGCGCGCGACGAGACAGAACAGGGCGATCGCGCGCTGTTGAATCTGGGCCATACATTCTGTCACGCGCTTGAGGCGGCGACGGGGTATTCAGACCGGTTGCTGCATGGCGAGGGCGTGGCAATCGGTTGTGCGCTGGCGTTCGAGCTTTCGGCGCGGATGGGCCTGTGCGCGCAGGAAGATCCCAGCCGGGTGAGGGCGCATCTGAAGGCAATGGGGATGAAGACCGACCCCGGTGATATTGACGGCGACCTGCCGGATGGCGAAACCTTGTTGCGGCTGATGGCGCAGGACAAGAAGGTGATGGACGGGCAGTTGCATTTCATTCTGGCACGCGGCATCGGCAAGGCCTTCGTGACCTCGGATGTGCCGGCTGAATTGGTGCGCGGCGTGCTTGACGATGCGCTGGCAAGGCATTGATATTACAAAAATAACAGCGCGTTACCGCCCCTTGACCACCATTAGTTCACCGACATTTTCACGGGTGATGTAACCGCTCATGCGATCGGTTCGGTCGCACACGGCAATGGCCGGCGCGCCTTTGTGCAGCACATCCAGCACGGTTTCCAGGCCGGCGCTCGGGGCGACCTTGGGAATGTCCCGGTCGATAATTTCCATGACCGGGCGCATCCGCGACCCGTCCCCGGCCAGCGCCGAGAACAAGGCCGCACGGGTCACAAAACCCATCAGGCTGCCATCCGGGTTCAGCACCGGAAATTCGTGCTGAGTGGTGTGGATCAGCGTATTGGCGGCAATGTCGATACTGTCCTCGGGGGTCAGGCTTTGAAACCGGGTGATCATCGCATCGCGCGCCAGCAGGCGGCGCGCCACGGCGCGCATGGCCACGTCCTGATTTTCGGCATTGGCGGCGACAAACACAAACAGCGCGATCAGCACCAGAATCGGATTTCCTGAGCTAAGGCCGGCAAATCCCAGTAGAAAAGCAACAATCTGTCCGGCCATCGCGGCGATTTTGGTGGCGCGCACCCGGTCCATTACAAGAGAAAGAGCCGCCCGAAACACCCGCCCGCCATCCATCGGAAAGGCCGGGATCAGGTTGAACACCGCCAGCACCAGATTGACAATCGCCAGCCGTTCCAGAAACCCCGGACCGGTGCTGTCGATATTTGCCAGCTGGTCAAACCGCGCCTCGACACCGACCACCCAGACCAGCACCGCCCAGATCACCAGATTGACCGCAGGCCCGGCCAGCGCCACCAAAATTTCCTGTCGCGGTTTTTCCGGCATCCGCTCCAGTCGGGCCAGCCCGCCGATTGGCAATAGCGTGATGTCGGGCGTGGCGATGCCATAGCGGCGCGCAGTCAGCACATGGCCAAATTCATGCGCAAGGACACAGAGGAACAGGGCAATGACAAACACGACATTTTCAACCGCCGCAGACAGGCCGCTTTCGGCATAGGTCGCCACGCCAATCCAGACCAGAAGCAGGAAAAAGGTCACATGCACGCGAATGTCAGATCCGAACAGACGTCCAAGTGAAAATGACCAGGTCATGAGCAGTACCTTATCCGGGGGGCTGGTGGTGCGAATCTGACGATTCGAACCACCAGCCGTTTGCTTGATGGATCAACGTATCAAAACATTTGAATGGCTTGCGCAGCAACCTTGCCGACCGCCGGGGGTTTCAAATGTTTCGGTTGATCCACTAGAACGGGATTTCGTCGTCTTCGATGCCACGTGACGGGGCACCGCCGCCGCCACTGCCGCCACTGCCGCCGTATGGGTCGCCCTGACCACCACCCTGGCCACCGCCGCCTTGGNTGCCATAGCTGTCACCGCCGCCTTGGCTGCCATAGTTGTCACCNCCGCCACCGCCGTAATTGCCTCCGCCGTCGCCACCGCTACGGCCATCAAGCATCACCAGTGTCGCATCAAACCCCTGCAGGACAATTTCGGTGGAATAACGATCCTGTCCGCTCTGGTCCTGCCATTTGCGGGTTTGCAGCTTGCCCTCGATGTAAACCTTGGAACCTTTGCGCAGATATTGTTCCGCCACCCGCACCAGACCTTCGCTGAAGATCGCCACCGAATGCCATTCTGTCTTTTCACGCCGCTCGCCGGTGTTGCGGTCTTTCCAGGTCTCGGACGTGGCGATGCGCAGGTTGCACACCTTGCCGCCGTTCTGAAAGCTGCGCACCTCAGGGTCGCGCCCCAGATTGCCGACGATGATGACTTTGTTGACTGATCCGGCCATGATGCCCCCTGTGGTTGGCGTGTTTTTATTGCAACGGGCGAATCTGACCGATCCGCACCCGGTGAACCTATACGTCCTGTGCCTTGGTTGAAACAGGATTTGCGGCGGGTTTTGCCAATCCCCCACCCGGTGTGCCCGCGTCTGCCTGTTCACTACACTGGATTTTGGTTGCCAAACCCTTTACATTGCGCCGAAAGATGAGGGACGGGATAATTAGACCGATGAGAAAACGGGTGTTTTCCAGTGCATTGATTGCAGGTATTTCGCTGGCCTTGCCGGCGACGGCGGACATGTTTTCAACCCGCAGTCAGAAGAACCTGTTTGCCTCTCATGCGCGGGTTCTCGATACCCGCGCGTCATCGCAATATGCCAATTCGGTCCGCCTCCAGCCGCCATCGGTACATAACCCCGGGAATGGCGGCGCACTGCCTTACAATGGCAAATATCGCGGCCAATACCTTGATATGGCCCGTCAGGCCGCCCAGCGGCACAATGTGCCGGAAGAACTGTTCCTGCGTCTGGTCCAGCAGGAATCGGGCTGGAACCCGAATGCGAAATCACACAAGGGCGCGCTGGGTCTGGCGCAACTGATGCCCGAGACCGCGCGCGGTTTGCGGGTCGACCCGACCGACCCATACGAAAATCTGGACGGAGGGGCGCGTTACCTTGCGCGCCAGTACAAGCAGTTCAAATCCTGGCGCCTGGCGCTGGCGGCCTATAATGCCGGGCCAGATGCGGTCAAAAAGCACGGCGGCGTGCCGCCCTACAAGGAAACCCGCAACTATGTCAAAAGCATCTGGGGCAGTTAGACACCAGAATGCGCGGCCTATTTCAGTCCGGCCTATTTCAGTCCGGCCTGGCGCAGATGGCCAATGTACATTTCCCGGACCGCCTTATCCTGATAGCCTGTCGCCAAGAGTTCATCGGCTATCGTGAATCCCGGTGAAAGAGACAATAATTCCGCAGCCCCCCATTCGGCGTCTTCGGTCTGGCCCAATGCAGCATAAGAGGCCGCCAGCATTTTCTGTCCGCCAGGGAAATGCGGGTTGCTTTCCACGACGTCTTCGAAACGGCGTGCGGCGACATCATATTCACCNAGCAAATAATGGGACTGTCCTTCGATCCAGACATAAAAGAATGGCTTAAGCGGATTGAGCCGTGTGGCGGTATGCAGGGTGGCCAAGGCCTCTTGCGGCAAACCGGCATAATTCAGGGAAAGGGCCAGCGAGGCATATCCATCGGCATAATTGGGGTCGAGTTTGATTGCGTTCCGCGACGCCGCGAGAGAGTCCTCCATCCGTCCTATGGTCCGGTAGGCCACGCTCTGGACAAAATAAAGCTGCGCCAGATCCGGGTCGAGTTCCTGCGCCTTCAGGCCGATCTCGATCCCGCGCTTTGCCGCTTCGTCCCGGTCCTGCGCCCAGTGCTGTTCAGCCGCCAGCGCGTAGGTAAGGGCAAGGTCCGCATGTGCCCGGGCAAAATCCGGCTGGAGTGCAATGGCTTTCTCGAAAAGGGCACGCGCCTCAAGATTGGTTTCGCGGCTGAAACGACGAAGTTTTTCCAACCCCCGCAACTGGGCGTCATAGGCACCCGGATCAATCTTGTCGGACTGTGACAGCCGGGCTTTTTCGCCGGTTTTCAGCGTCACCCTGAGGGCGGTCACGATCCGTTGCACAACATCATCCTGAAGCGCAAACACGTCGATCATATCCCGGTCATAGCGTTCAGCCCAGACATGCCCGCCGGTTTTGGTGTCGATCAGCTGGGCGTTGATGCGTACCCTGTCACCGGTCCGGCGCACACTGCCTTCCAGAACGAAAGCCACCCCAAGTTCCTGGCCCACCTGTGTCACGTTCACCGCCTTGTTCTTGTAGGTAAAGACGGTATTGCGGGCCAGCACGAACAGTCCCGAAACCTGACTGAGATCGGTGATCAGATCTTCAGTCATGCCGTCGCTGAAATAGTCCTGTTCCGGGTCATTGCCAAGATTGTCAAAGGGAAGCACGGCGATCGACGGCCGGTCCGTTCGGCGCGCCACGCTCAGGGTCTGATCGACCGGGGCCGGGGTCGCGCCACGTGTCCCATCTGACTGCCGGCCGATTGCCAAACCCCACCAAACTGCGGCACCAGCAATCAGTGCCACGCCAAGCAGGAAGGCCAATACACGGCCTCGGTTCTGCCGCAGCGGCGGTGCCTTGGCCTGGCCCGGCATCACAACCCGATAGGCCCGCACGGGCTGCGAGATGTTCTTGACGCTGATATTGCCCAGGGGCTGATATGTTACGGGAATGTTTGATTTCAGATGATCAAAGGCCGTTCCTGAAATGCAGATGCCGCCGGGATCGGCCAGCGCCTCAAGCCGGGCGGCAATGTTCACCCCGTCACCAAAAACATCTCCGTCTTCGTAGAACACATCGCCAAGGTTGATGCCGATACGATAGGCAATGCGTTGATCTTCAGGGATCGGGCCTTCGCGTTTTTGCATGCTCTGCTGGATGGACACGGCGCAGGCCACGGCACTAACCACGCTTGGAAACTCGATCAGGATGCCGTCGCCCATCAGTTTGACGATACGCCCGTCCAGTCGTTCAATGGCCGGTTTCACCGTGTCATCCAAGTGCGATTTCTGACGCGCAATCATGCCGGCTTCATCCGCCTCCATCAGGCGGCTGTAGCCGACAATATCCCCGACCAGGATTGCGCTTAGATGGCGTTTCACGGTATTTCTCCTTACAGAGTATTACCAGAAATCGCGGTCAAAATCGACAAAGGTTCAAAACAGGTCCAATTTGGCCCAAATCGGGCCCGGCCTTTCCGTCTGGACCAGTTTAATTCACTCTGCCGCGATCTTGATCACCACCTCCATCTCGGCCAGTTTCTCGGCACTCAGGTGGCATTTTATCTGGTGCCCTTCGGCCAGTTCCCGTGCCTCGGGCACCTGACTTTCGCACAATCCCCCGGGCACTTCCGATTTCCACCGGCACCTTGTCTGGAACGGACAGCCCGGCGGCGGGTTCACGGCCGAGGGAATGTCCCCCTCAAGCACAATATGTTTCTTCTCAACCGAAGTGTCGGCAATCGGTACGGCCGACAACAGCGCCTCGGTATAGGGATGGTAGGGCGGGGAAAATACCTGATCGGTACTGCCCAGCTCGACCACATGGCCCAGATACATCACCATCACCCGGTCGCTGAGATAGCGCACGATGCTGAGGTCATGAGAGATGAACAACAGCGTGGTCTTCTCTTCGCGCTGGATCTCCATCAACAGGTCGGTAACGGCGGCCTGCACGCTGACATCCAGCGCCGAGACCGGCTCGTCCGCCACCACGATGCGTGCGCCACCGGCAAAGGCGCGGGCAATGCCGACCCGCTGTTTCTGCCCGCCCGACAACTGGCGCGGCATGCGTTCGGCAAAGGCGCGCGGCAGTTTCACCAGATCCAGCAGGTCCAGCATCCGCGCCTTGCGCGCGGCTTCGTTTTCGCCGACGCCGAAAATCTCCAGCGCCCGGATGATCTGGCGACCGACCGTCATTGACGGGTTCAGCGTGTCGAACGGGTTCTGGAATACCATCTGAATCTCGCCCACGGTCTTGGCATCGCGGGCCTCGATCGGCAACTGTTCGATGTTGCGCCCATCCAGCAGGATTTCACCGCCCGTGGCGGTCTCAAGCCCCATCAGAACCTTGGCAAAGGTGGACTTGCCACAGCCAGATTCGCCGACAATCGCCAGTGTTTCGGACTCGCGCGCCTCGAAGGTCAGGGTTTCATTGGCCTTGACCACCTTGGTGTCGCCGCCGCCGAATATCGCATTGGCCGCCACCTCATAGTATTTCCTGAGATCGTTGATCTTCAGAACAACCTCGCCCGGTTCGGCCTTTTGCTTCTGCTCGCCCACGTCAATCGGCGCGTTCCAGTCGATCTCGTCAAACTTCAGACAACGGGTATGGTGCCTCTCATCGCCCGGCACCGCCGCCATCAAAAGATCACCCTGATCACAGCGCCCTTCCTCGAAATAATCGCACCTTGGCCCGAAATTGCAGCCTTCGGGGCGCTCGTGCGGCAACGGGAAATTACCGGGGATCGCCACCAGCGGATGGCTGTTCTTGTCCGCGCCGGGCAGGGGGATCGACCGGAACAACGCCTGAGTATAGGGGTGGCGCATCTCGTCGAACACCGCGTTGATCGAGCCGCGCTCAACCGCCTCTCCGGAATACATCACACAGATCCGGTCGCAGGTCTCCAGCACCAGGCCCAGGTTATGGCTGATGAACAGCATCGAGGTGCCGTATTTGCGCCCCAGATCCTTGACCAGTTCGACAATCGCCGCCTCGACGGTCACATCCAGCGCGGTTGTCGGCTCGTCCAGGATCAGCAAGGCCGGCTCGCTCATCAGCGCCATGGCAATGACGATCCGCTGCTGCTGACCACCGCTCAGCTGGTGCGGAAAGGAATTCAGAATGCGCTTGGGGTCGGGCAGTTTCACATCCGTCACAACCTGCAACGCGCGCTCGAATGCCTCTTTCTTGTTGATCCCCTGATGGATCATCGGCACTTCCATCAACTGCTTGCCAATCTTCATGGCCGGGTTCAGGCTGGCCATCGGCTCCTGATAGATCATCGCAATCTCGGAACCGCGAATAGCTCTCAGCTCTTCCTGGTTCATCGCCCCCAGATCACGCCCCTTGAATTTGATCGAGCCGCCAACAACCGCGCCGTTCTTGCCCAGATCCTGCATCACCCCCAGTGCCACGGTGGACTTGCCGCAGCCCGATTCCCCCACCAGCCCCACGGCTTCACCCGGTTGCACGGAAATGGAAAAATCCATCACCGCCGGAATTTCGCGCAACCGCGTGAAAAAGGAAATCGACAGCTTGTCAATCTCCAGGATCGGTCCGTCATAATCCCGCTTTTGCATTTCCATCTCCCAGTTGGCGCACAGGTGCCACGCCCTGCTTCTTCTCGTTGTAAATACTCCGGGGGTCCGGGGGCTGGCCCCCGGTCCCATCCTCAAAATCAATCCTTGAGCGATTCTTCACGCAAACCATCCGCCAACAGATTCAATCCCAACACCAGGCTCAGCAACGCCAGCGCCGGTGGCAGGGCAGGGTGCGGAAAAATCGACAACAGCCCGCGCCCCGCACTGATGGTACTGCCCCAATCCGGACTTTCCGGCGACAATCCCAGACCAAAGAACCCCAACGTGCCCAAAAGGATGGTCGTGTAGCCGATCCGCAAACAGAAATCGACAATCAGCGGCCCGCGCGCATTGGGCAGGATCTCCCACAGCATGATATACCACGCGCCTTCTCCGCGTGTCTGGGCGGCGGCCACATAGTCGCGGGTCTTGATGTCCATCGCCAGCCCGCGCACGATCCGGAAAACGGTCGGGCTGTTGACGAACACCACCGACACGAACACCACCAGAATACNGCCCGACACATCGAACAGGTCCAGGNTCTTGGGCAACGCCGGAATGGCAAAATNCTCGTTGTTGACCAGATAGCCATTGGTCGAAATCATCGACAGATAGATCCAGAACATCACCCCCAGNACGCCGATCATCAGCGGCGTGCGAAACCCCGGCTGCGTGTGATAGCGTGAATTGATCAGCACCCCGGTAAACACGATGGGAAAGATGAACAGAACCGTGGCCATATAATTCGGCACCCCGGTGGCAACGATCTCGGGCGTCACCAACAAGTAGAACAACAGGATCACCGGAAAGGCCAGGATCAGGTTGGCCAGGAAGCTGATGCCTGTATCCAGCCGCCCGCCAAAATACCCCGCCGGCAGGCCCAGAGTGATGCCGACCATGAAGGCAAACAGCGTTGCCAGCGGTGCGATCTGCACCACCACCCAGGCCCCTTCAACCATCCGGCTGAACACATCGCGGGCCAGATTGTCCCCGCCCATCAGATACCAGGGGTACACGTCCTCGCCGACCCCTCTCAGGGCGGTGCCCGGCACCTTGTTCTTCATGCCCGATATCTGCGTCAGCGAATCGTGGGTGACAATCAGATCCATCTGACCAAACACGCCGGTGAAAATCCAGAACATCACCAGCGCGAAACCGATCATGCCGATCGGACTGTCAAACAGCTTGCCATAAAGTCCCAGCCGGCGCTTGAAGGCAATCGAGGCGGCAAACAGGATGACCAGCGCCAGCCACACAGAGGTGAACTGATACAATATCCGACCAATGATTTCGAACGTTCCAAGAGGCTCCATATTCCGTCTCCTGCCTTAAGAAATGCGAATGCGCGGGTTGAGGTAGACATAGCCGATATCCGATATCAGCTGNGTCGCCAGAACCACCACGACCGAAACCACCGAAATCCCCAACAGAAGCTCGATGTCATTGTTNCTGGCGGCCTGCACCAGGGACCAGCCGAAACCTTTGTAGTTGAACAGGGTCTCGACAATCACCACCCCGTTCAGCAGCCAGGGAATTTGCAGCATGATCACCGTGAACGGCGCAATCAGCGCGTTGCGCAGCGCGTGTTTCAACACGATATCGCTGAACTTCACCCCCTTAAGCCGGGCGGTGCGGATATATTGCGCCGTCATCACCTCGGCCATGCTGGCGCGGGTCATGCGGGCGATATAGCCCATGCCGTAAAGGGCGATTGTCAGCACCGGCAGAAAGAAGTTGTTGAAATTCGCGTTTTCCATGGCGCTGGTGGCGGTGCCCTTGAACAGCGACTTGCCCTCGATCAGCCCCCATTCATACAGCAGCGGCGAAAGCCCGTTCTTGGACGAGGCCAGAAGCGCGATGAAAATGACCCCGGACACATATTCCGGCGTGGCGGTGGTCAGGATTGAAAAGCTCGACAGCGTGCGGTCGGTCTTGGAGCCTTCCTTCATGCCCGCCAGCACACCGACAACCAGCGCCGAGGGAATCATCAGCACCATAACCCAGAACATCAGCTTGCCGGTCAGCGCCAGCCTTTTGGCGACGATATCGGTTACATCGGCCTTGAATACGCTGGAACTGCCCCAGTCACCCTGAAGAATGCCGCAGCGCGCCGGGGCTTCTTCGGCGGGCTGCCCATGGGCGATGCAGCGACCCGANACCTTGCCCGCGTCATCCGTATAGGTCCAGCCNTTCGAGACACCCAGCCACTCGCCATAGCGTTTCATCATCGGCTGAGCGTAACCGCGCTTGGCAAGCCAGCTGGTCACCTCATCGTCGGTCATCCGGGCGTTGCCCTCGAACTTGGCGATCTTTTCAAGGTTGGGTTGCAGGTTGGTCAGAAAGAAAACCGCGACGGTCAACGCCAGCGCGGTCAGAATCATCACGCCGCTTCGCTTCAGGATAAACATGCCCATTGCGGAACATCCTTTTGGCTGGAAAACTGGAAAACCCAACGGTTCTTGGCGCAGGACTTTGAAAAATGTGGGGCCGCCGGACAAGCCGCCGGCCCCTATTTGTAGGGCTCAGATCAGCCTTCGAAACCGATGTACTGATACTTGATCTCAAACTGCGCGTGGATTTCGGCGTTGACGACGCCCTCGCGGTGGTGGCTATAGACCGACCGCCAGTAAGGCTGAAGGATCACGCCTTCTTCCTGCATGATCTCCTCAAGCCGCTTCATGAGAACCCGGCGCTTGTCCGCATCGGCGATTTCGTTGGCCGCGGCAAGTATCGTGTCAAACTCCTCGTTGGCGAAGCCGGTTTCGTTCCACGGCACGCCGGACTTGTAGGCAAGCGTCAGCACCTGCACACCAAACGGGCGCTGGTTCCAGGTGGTTGACGAGAACGGGTACTTGGCCCAGTCATTCCAGAAGGTCGAACCGGGCAGCACGCTGCGCTTGACCTTGATGCCGGCATCACGAAGCTGCGCTGCCACCGCATCTGTGGTGTCCTTTTCGAACCCGTCATCCAGCGAGATGATCTCGTGTTCGAAATCCGCCATTCCGGCCTCTTTCATCAACGCCAGTGCGCCTGCCGGATCATGCGCTTGCTTGGGCAGCTCGGCATATTCGGGATGGATCGGGCTGACGTGGTGGTTTTCCGCCACTTTGCCCCGTCCGGCATAGCCCAGTTCCAGCACAACCGCATTATCGACAGCCATGGCCAGCGCGCGACGCACGCGGGCGTCTTCATAGGGTTTCTTGCCATTGACCACGGCCACCTGGTTGGGGCGGGTGACGATGGTTGCCGCCGTGGCAGCCTCGGACCGGACCATGCCCAGCCCATCGAGGATGTCGATGAAATCACCGACGGTTTCATAGGTCATGTCGACTTCTTCGGCCTCGACCGCGGCCATGATGGTCGCGGGATCGGTGCCATAGTCGATGAACTCGACCCGGTCCACATAGGCCCCGTTGCCCTCGTTCCACCATTTGTGGTCGGGGTTGCGGACCATGACGGCCTTTTCACCCACGTCATAGCTTTCGGGAATGTAAGGGCCGGTGCCGATCGGATTGTCGATCGGATTGCCGCCGTCCAGAGACGGGTGCGTTATGGCTGCCGGATAGTCGGCGATGCCGGCCAGAATGGTGATGTCGGCAGACGGCAGGTTCAGAACGACGGTATGTTCGTCCTTGGCGACAATCGCGCCTTCGACGGCCTTTTTGGTGTCCGGGTCGACCAGCGGCCCCATGCGGGTCGCCATCGAGTTGCCCTCGACATTGCCGTCACACCAAAGGTTGAAATTATGCACCACTTCAGCGGCGGTGAACGGATCGCCATTGTTCCAGGTCACGCCCTTGCGCAGGTGGATGGTGATTGTCTTGGCGTCGTCGCTGGTTTCCCAGCTTTCGGCCAGAACTGGCGAGAACGAACCGTCATTGTTGTAATGGATCAGATATTCCAGCCAGCCACGGGTCATGTTGCCCATTTCCGACCATTCGTAGAGGCGCGGCTCGCGCATGCCGTGAACTTCCATCTGAATGCGCAGAGTGCCACCCATCTTGATCGGAGCGGCGGCCTGGGCCGGGGCTTGCAGGCCGATCATGCCGTAAGCCGCGGCGGCGGTGACCCCAAGCGCGGTAGCGCGGGTCAGGAATTCACGCCGGCTCAGCTTGCCGTCGCGGTATTCCTGGGCGTGCATTTCAGCCCCCCAATGGGTTTGTTTTTGGCTGATTGTCGGATGTGTCATGTATTTCTCCTTATGACAGATATTATGCGTGCGGTCCGGTTCCCGATCCGGTTTGCCCGGATTCGGGCGACATCAAAACGGCATCAAGGCGGATCAAGATGGCGGCGCACATTCATTAAAATTGTTATTTTTCATCTCTATGCGGCATTCGGGCACAAGAACATGCCGCCCGTCAACGGTTGATTTCGCCATTTCGAAGTCTATTTGCGACATCCTGCGTGTAAGAAAACGACAAGCTGCTGGCAAGGGTGCCATATCCATATGCCTGACCGATACACCTGACCGCCCTTTTGATCCGTGCGTGTCAAAGGTCTGATGTGCGAAACCGGGCACCCCTGCGCAAAGCGGTCGGCGGCTTGCCGGTATGTTGTTTCATGAAGCGGGTGAAATAGGCGGCACTGCCAAAGCCAAGGTGGCGGGCGATACCCAGCACCGGCACGTTGGTTTCGATCAACAGCCGGTGCGCGGCGTGCAACTGACGCTCGCTCAGCAGCCGGGCGGCGGTCTTGCCGGTTTCGGCCCGGCTGACGCGGGTCAGGTGGGTGGGCGTCACCCCCAATGCTGCGGCATGGTCCGCCATGCTGGCGGGGCTGGCGTAATCGGTAACAAGCCGGGCGCACCAGGCCCGCGACAGGCGGCGCGCGGCGGTGTCGCGCACGGCGGGTTCGTTNTCCATCTGTCCGGCCACTTTTCCGGCCACTTGTCCGGCCACTTGTCTGTGCAGCCAGATCGCCGCCAGATCGGCATAGGCCTGCATCGCGCCCTGAGACAACGGTTGTTGCGCGTTCTGCTCGCGCCCCAACGCGTCCATCAGCACGGTCAGTTCGCTTTGCGCGGTAACATCGCGGATACGCAGATGCAAAGGTGTCCGGGGCAGGGTCATCGACGTGGTGCCGGGGATCATCAGCGCCATGCCAAACCCCTGCCGCCCCGGATCAAGCGACATCAGGTGGCGCGCCGGTATGAACAGCGCATTATGCACCCCGACCCCGCGCCGCACCCCGTCCAGCAACGCCACCCCCTGACCCCGGGTGAACCAGATCAGCAGGTGATAATCCCGGTCATGCGCCAGTGACAATTGCCATGCGCCCTGGCGGGCAAGCTGGGCCAGCGTGACCAGAGAGATGTCGGTCTGTTCCGAAGGATCAAAGGGCATTTGTTCTTTTTGGGTATGATTTTCGTCACTATCGGCCAAAATCCTTTCACAATTATGTGAAAATGTAAAGGTGCCCGGCCTCACTAAACTACATGTACCCGGTGCCAATCACGCATTTTCGACCGAAACCAGGTGCGCTGACGTTTGGCGAACCGGCGCGTGGCGATATGCGCGCGCGCGCGTGCCTGCTCCAGCGTCAGCTCTCCGCGCAGATGCGCCACCAGTTCCGGTACGCCGATCGGCCGGCACGAGGGCAGGGCCGGATCATAGCGCGGCAACATCGCCGACACCTCGTCCAGCGCGCCCTGTTGCAGCATCAGATCAAAGCGCCGCACGATCCGGTCCTCAAGCCAGTCCTTCGGCACATCGAACACCAGCGCCACGGTATCGCGCAGCGGCAGAACCGGCGGCGGCGTGTCGGCCTGCCAGTCCGCCAGCCCGCGCCCGGTGGCGGTCTGAACCTCCCAGGCGCGCTGTACCCGCGCGCGGTTGGCCATGTCGATCGACGCCGCGGTGCGGGCGTCCAGTGCCGGCTGCATCTGCGCCAGCGAAAGCGTGTCGGCCTCGGCCCGGACCGGCGCGGGAATGGCGGGAATGTTGACCATGCCTCTGGTCAGCGCCGTGAAGTACAAACCTGTCCCGCCGATGATTATGGGCCGCTGCCCGCCGGTCAATAATCCGCTTACGTCGCGCAGCCAATGCCCGGCAGAATAGTCGCCGTCCCAGGCCACATGGCCATAAAGGCGATGCGGGGCCTGGGCTTCTTCATCCGGTGACGGGCGGGCGGTGATGACCCGCCAGCAATCATAGACCTGACTGGCATCGGCATTGACGATCACCCCGCCATGGGTCCGGGCGATCTCCAGCGCCAGCGCCGATTTGCCACTGGCGGTCGGCCCGGCGATCAGAACCGGCTGGTCCGGGGTGATTTCCGGCAGGCCGGTCAGCAATTTTTGCATATTGTCCAAAATCCCGCCCATCCCGGCCTCCGGGCCATTGTATCCAACTGCGATTTCCGCCATTTTCGCGCGAAATTAACCCCGTGCAACAGCGGAGCGCAACATGACCTCTTCCCCCGATCCCGAAAACGCCCCTCAAACGCAGGAGGACTCGGCCTATCGACGCGTCATGCTGAAGATATCAGGCGAGGCGCTGATGGGCGATCAGGGATTTGGCCTGCATCCGCCGACGGTTCAGCGCATCGCCCAAGAGGTCAAATCGGTGCAGGAAATGGGGGTCGAGATCTGCATGGTGATCGGCGGCGGCAACATCTTTCGCGGCCTGCAAGGGTCGGCTCAGGGGATGGAGCGCACCACGGCCGATTACATGGGCATGCTGGCCACGGTGATGAACGCGCTGGCGATGCAGTCGGCTCTGGAAGATATCGGCGTCTTTACCCGCGTCATATCGGCCATTCGCATGGATGAGGTGGCCGAGCCTTATATCCGCCGCCGCGCCGTGCGCCATTTGGAGAAAAAGCGCGTCTGCATCTTTGCTGCCGGCACCGGCAACCCCTATTTCACCACCGACACCGCNGCCACCCTGCGCGCCAATGAAATGAGCTGCGAGGCGATCTTCAAGGGCACCAAGGTCGANGGGGTTTATGACAAGGATCCGGCGAAATTTGACGATGCGGTAAGATATGATGAGGTAAGCTATGACGAAGCGCTGGTGAAACGGCTGGGCGTGATGGATGCCAGTGCGATTGCGCTGGCGCGCGACAACAACCTGCCGATCATCGTGTTTTCGCTTGATGAACCGGGCGGGTTCAAGGGTATCCTGGCCGGGCAGGGCACCTATACAAAGGTACACGGCTAGGGCTATAGACGCCGATAACAACAAAGTACGATACCGAGGAGAGCGACATGGCCGACGATTTCATGCTGGACACCGACGATCTGGAACGCCGGATGGATGGCGCGATGGGCGCGCTGCGCACCGAATTTGCCTCGTTGCGCACCGGGCGGGCCAGTGCCTCGATGCTGGATCCTATCACGGCTGATGCCTATGGCGCACGCACGCCGATCAACCAGATGGGCACGGTGAACGTGCCCGAGCCGCGCATGTTGACGATCAATGTCTGGGACAAGGGGCTGGTCGGGGTGGTGGAAAAGGCGATCCGCGAATCCGGGCTGGGGATCAATCCACAGCTGAACGGCACCATCATCATGCTGCCAATCCCCGAACTGAACGAGGAACGGCGCCGCGAATTGACCAAGGTCGCCGGGAATTACTCGGAACACGCGCGGGTGGCGGTGCGCAATGTGCGGCGCGACGGCATGGATCAGATCAAAAAGGCCAAGGCCGACGGCCTATCCGAGGATGACCAGAAGTTCTGGGAAACCGAGGTGCAGGAGTTGACCGACAAAAAAATCGCGGCGATTGACACCGCGCTTGAGGCCAAACAAGCCGAAATCATGCAGGTCTGATTGCCCGACATGCCAAAAGACCCGGACATTGACCTTGCAGCTTGCACCGATTCCAGGGCACCGCGCGGGCCGCGTCATGTGGCCATCATCATGGATGGCAACGGTCGTTGGGCCGAGGCCAGGGGGCGTCCGCGCCTGTTTGGCCATCACGCCGGTGCGCGCCGGGTTCGCGAAGTGGTCGAAGCCTGCCCGGACCTGAACATCGAATACCTGACAATATTTGCCTTTTCGACCGAAAACTGGAAGCGCACCCAGACCGAAGTGGCCGGATTGATGAGCCTGTTTCGCCGCTATATTTCCAAGGAAACCCGCGCGCTGGCCGCCCGCAACGTGCGGGTGCGCTTTATCGGCGACCGGGTGCGGCTGGATCAGAAACTGACGCAGCTGATGGATCAGATGGAACTGGAAACGGCACAGATGGACGGGGTGAACCTGACCATCGCCCTGAATTACGGTGGCCGCGACGAGGTGGCCCGCGCCACCAAACGGCTGGCGATGGACGTGGCAAACGGCAAGCTGGACCCGGCGGATGTGAACGAAGAAACCCTGCCGCGCTATCTTGATACCCACGTTCTGCCGGACCCCGATCTGGTGATCCGCACCAGCGGCGAGGCGCGTATTTCCAACTTTCTGTTATGGCAGTCGGCCTATTCGGAATATGAATTCATCGACACGCTGTGGCCCGATTTCACCGCTGCGGAACTGGGCCAGCTTTGCGCGAGTTTTGGCCGCCGCGACCGTCGGTTCGGGGCCGTCAAGACGTGACCGGGCGATGGTCTGATCTTGCGCCGCGCTTGGGCTCGGCGGTTGTGATGGTTGTGGCCGGTCTGGTCGCGATCTGGGCCGGCGGCGTGGTTTTCAACGCCTTTGTGGCAGCGGTGTGCGGCGCGATGGTGTGGGAATTGTCGCGCATGCTTGAACCCGGATCGGCGGGCAAGGCGCTGCAAATGGGGATCATGTCGGGGGCGGCGATCCTGGCCTGCGCCTATGTGCCAATCTTTTATGTCCTGCCGTTCCTTCTGGCCCCGGCCATTGCCGGAACGTCGGGTATTAACCGGGGCAAGGGGCTGTACTTCGGGTTTGCCACATTGATTGCACTGGCTGGATTCGCGCTGATTTCAGTGCGGGGAAACCTTGGAATTGACTGGATACTGTGGCTGATCTGCGTGGTGATTGCCACCGATGTGGCCGGGTATTTCGCCGGCAAAATGATTGGCGGTGCCAAGCTCTGGCCACGGGTCAGCCCCAACAAGACATGGTCCGGCACGGTGGCGGGTTGGCTGGCATCCGGGCTGGTCGGGCTGATATTCGCGCAATATGCCGGGGTTGGTGCCAGCTTGGGTCTGGTTATGGTGTCGGTGGTCATGTCGATGGTGTCCCAGGCCGGCGACATTGCCGAAAGCGCGCTCAAGCGCAAGACAGGCGTCAAGGATTCCAGCGCGCTGATCCCCGGCCATGGCGGGGTGATGGACCGGTTTGACGGCATGTTGGGGGCGGCGGTGTTTGTGTTGATCTCGGGCGTTTTGTTCGGGTTTCCCGCCGGGGTGCTGTGATGCGGCGCGTGTCGATCCTTGGGGCAACCGGTTCGATTGGGCAGAACACCATTGACCTGATTGCCCGCGCGCCGGGCGAGTATGATGTTGTGGCCCTGACCGGCGGGGCCAACATTGCGCAACTGGCGACGGATGCGCGGCGGCTTAAGGCCGATCTGGCCGTTACCGCCTATCCCGAGCGGCTGGATGATCTGCGCGCCGCCCTTGCCGGAAGCGCCGTTCAGGCCGCTGCCGGGCCTGCTGCCCTGAAAGAGGCCGGCGCGCGCCCGGCCGATTGGGTGATGTCGGCCATTGTTGGCGCGGCGGGGCTGGCTCCGGGGATTGCGGCGCTGCAACAGGGCGCGACACTGGCGCTGGCCAACAAGGAATCGCTGGTTTGCGCCGGGGCGCTGGTGCGCGAAACCGCGCGCGCCAACAAGGCGGAAATCATTCCCGTGGACAGCGAACATTCCGCCATATTCCAGGCCCTGAGCGGCGAAGACATGGGCGCGGTCGAGCGGATCATAATCACCGCCAGCGGCGGCGCGTTCCGTGACTGGCCGCTGGCGGCGCTGAAATCCGCGACCCTGGCCGAGGCCTCATCCCATCCCAATTGGGACATGGGCCAGAGAATCACCATCGATTCCGCATCGATGTTCAACAAGGCCATGGAGGTCATTGAAACCAAAGAATACTTCGGCGTCGAACCCGACCAGATCGAAGTCATAATCCACCCTGAATCGCTGATTCATGCGCTGGTGGGCTTCAACGACGGCGCGTTGATGGCCCATGTCGGCCCGCCGGATATGCGCCATGCCATCGGCTATGCGCTGCACTGGCCAAAACGGCGGCAACTGCCGGTGGCGCGGCTGGATCTGGCACAGATCGGCCAGCTCAATTTTACCGCCCCCGACGATGCCAGATACCCGGCCCTGCGCCTGGCCCGCGCGGTGATGGCGCGGGGCGGTCTGAGCGGGGCGGTGTTCAACGGGGCCAAGGAATGCGCGCTGGATGCGTTCATCGCCGGAAGGATCGGTTTCACCGACATGGCCGGCGTGGTCGAAGACGTGCTGACCCGGTTTGAGGCTCGAACAGACCTTATTGATGCCGCAATGACCCTTGATAACGTGACCCAAACAGACCATCTCGCCCGTATGTGGGCCGACGAAGTGATGGCAAAACGAGCAGGATGAGACCTTGGAAATAATTGCATTGATTCCCCAGTTCGGGGGCTTTGTCTATACGCTTCTGGCCTTTGTCGTGGCTTTGTCGGTGATCGTGGCGATCCACGAATACGGCCATTACATTGTCGGGCGCTGGTCGGGCATCCACGCCGAGGTGTTCTCGCTTGGGTTTGGCCCGGTGCTGTGGAGCCGGGTGGACAAGCGCGGTACCAAATGGCAGATCGCGGCCCTGCCATTTGGCGGCTTTGTCAAGTTTCTTGGCGATTCTGATGCGGCTTCGGGCAAGGATTCGCAGACAATGGCCGAGATCTCGCAACAAGATCCGGCCGAGTTGCGGCGCACCATGCACGGNGCGCCTCTTTGGGCGCGCGCCGCGACGGTGGCGGCGGGTCCGGCCTTCAACTTTGCCATGTCGATTCTGGTCTTTACGGCNATCTTCATGCTGCGCGGCGTGCCCACCGANCCGCTGACGGTGGGCGAACTGCGCNGCCTGCCCGACGGGTTCCATGAACTGACAACCGGCGACGAAATTGTGGGCATCGAAGGCAACAAGGCCCCCGGTTTTGACGATGGCGATGGCTGGGAAGCCTTTTCCAAATCCATCCCGCATCAGCCGGTTCTGGCCTATGACATCCGCCGTGACGGGCAGGAAATGCGGGTTGACGGCCCCTATCTGTACCCGGCCCATATCACCCAGGTTGCCCCGCGCAGTGCGGCGATGGACAGCGGGCTTGAGGGCGGAGATGTAATTGTCGGGATTGATGGAACGGCGATCTTTGCCTTTGATCAGCTTAAAACCCAGGTCGAGGCATCGGATGGCAAGCCGCTGCTGCTGAATGTGTGGCGTACGGGTGAGATACTGGAATTCACCCTGGTGCCAAGACGCACCGATGAACCGCAGGCCGAGGGTGGCTTTGCCACCAAATGGCGTATCGGCATTGTCGGCGGCATGGCGTTTGACCCGGCCACCACCACCGCCAGTCCGCTTGAGGCAATCACCGGGGGCGTCGGCCAGACCCTGCGCGTTGTTCAGGGGTCGCTGTCGGGGCTGTGGCACATGATCACCGGGTCGATCAGTTCGTGCAATATCTCGGGGCCGCTTGGGATTGCCCAGACCAGCGGCGCAATGGCGTCTCAGGGCGCGCAGAGCTTTGTCTGGTTCATCGCCGTTCTGTCGACTGCGGTGGGGTTGCTGAACCTGTTCCCGGTTCCGGCGCTGGATGGCGGGCATCTGGTGTTTTATGCCTACGAGGCCGTGACCGGCAAACCACCCAGCGACGGCGTACTGAAGATCCTGATGACAATTGGCATCGTGCTGATCCTGTCGCTGATGCTGTTTGCGCTGTTTAACGACATATTCTGTTGAAGCGGGCGGCGCGTGCGATGGTAATTCGGGGCCGGGGTGTGCCACGAGAAAGAAGTTCACGCAGGTGATTTCACGCGGTTAGTGTGCCACTATGGCAGCGAAAACAGGGAGAGATAATTATGTTCAATGCGTTGGTGGTTGAGAAGGACGATGAGACCGGCAAAACAAGCGCCGGAGTTCGCCGGATCGGGCTGAGCGACCTGCCCGAGGGCGAGGTGACGGTGGCGGTCGAATATTCGACGCTGAACTACAAGGACGGGTTGTGCCTTGGGCCCGGCGGCGGGTTGGTGCGAAAGTACCCGCATGTGCCGGGGATTGATTTTGCCGGAACAGTCGAGGCATCGTCGGATGACCGCTACAAGGCTGGCGACAAGGTGGTTCTGACCGGCTGGCGTGTCGGCGAGGCACATTGGGGCGGTTATGCGCAGAAGGCCAATGTCAGGGCGGACTGGTTGGTGCCGTTGCCAGAGGGTTTGGATACACGGCAGGCGATGGCCGTGGGAACAGCCGGGTTCACGGCGATGCTGGCGGTGATGGCGCTTGAGGATCACGGGCTGAAGCCGGGGCATGGTCCGGTGCTGGTGACCGGGGCGGCGGGGGGTGTCGGTTCGGTTGCGACGGCGATTCTGGCGCATCTGGGTCACGAAGTGGCCGGGGTGACGGGCCGCCCCGATACGGCGGACTACCTGGCCGGGCTGGGGGCCAGTCAGATTGTGGCGCGACAGGATCTGGCCGAGACCACCAAACGCCCGCTTGAGGCCGAGACATGGGCTGGCTGTGTCGACGCCGTTGGCGGGGCGATGCTGGCGCGGATATTGGGGCAGGTGAAATACGGCGGCTCGGTGGCGGCCGTGGGTCTGGCCGGCGGGGCCGGGTTGCCGGCCACGGTCATTCCGTTCCTGCTGCGCGGCGTGAACCTTTTGGGTATCGATTCCGTCATGCAGCCCTATGAAAACCGGCTCAGGGCGTGGAACCGGATTGCCCATGACTTGCCGATGGACAAGCTGGAGGCAATGATCCAGCCCGCCACTCTGGGCGATCTGCCCCAGTTGGGCCGCGATATTCTGAACGGTCAGGTAAGGGGCCGCGTTGTGGTTGACGTGAACGCCTGATTAGTGCCGTCGCACGTAATTGTGCCTTGAAGCAACCGGGTTTTGCCCTTTGAATGACAACCAGGTCCCGGCCACCAACGCCGGGGCTTTGGTTAGAAAGAGAGGCGCGGATGACTGGTTCTGTTCTGGATGCGGGCTTTGCGCGCGCGCAGGGTCCGGCGTTTTTCGGGATTGTCGCCGGGTCGTGTGCCTGCACGCCGGTGATCGGCCGGCTGCCGAACGCCCAGAACGGCGTAATGTAGCCACATGTCGCAGTCAGCAATCCTGTCCTTGCACATTCAACCGCTTTTGGCACATTACAGCCAGCAGAAGTTACCGCAGGGCGACTGCGCAATCTGTGTGACGCCCTGTACGATCAAATGTTAATCTAGGAAAAGGAAAACCCATCATGCTCAAGAAAATTGCCCCGATTGCGACCCTCCTTACCGTACTGGCCGCGCCGGTACTGGCTGCGGATGGCGATGCCGCCAAGGGCGAAAAGGTGTTCAAGAAATGCAAGGCCTGCCACATGATCGGCGAAGGGGCCAAGAACCGGACCGGGCCGATCCTGACCGGTGTTGTTGGCGATCCCGCCGGGCAAAACCCGGATTTCAAATATTCCAAGGCGCTGATGGAAGCCGCTGAGGGCGGGCTGGTCTGGGACGAGGCTTCGATAAGTGAATTCCTGACCAAACCCAAGACGTTCATAAAGGGCACCAAGATGTCCTTTCCGGGCCTGAAGAAGGAAGCGGACATCAACAACCTCATGGCCTATCTCGAGACATTCGAATAAGCCGGGCTTGACGAAAAAAACGGCGGCGGGGCAGTCATTGCCCCGCCGCCCTGCGTTCGTTTTCCTGTTTGTCGTCAGCGGGTGACGCAGAGATACACTGTCAGCGGGTGACGCAGAGATACACTGTCAGCGGATGACACAGACCGACTGGCGTGCATGGCGGACAACCCGCGCCACATTCGGCCCCAGCAGATAGTCCTGCATTTCCGGACGATGCGAGGCCATGACAATCATGTCCGCGCCAATTGCATTGGCCCCGGCCAGGATTTCCTTGTAGACGTTGCCGTGTTTCACATGGGTTGTAACGTCGATCTCGTCGGGGATGTGGCTGCGTACGAATTCCGCCAGCTTGGCCTCGGCCTCGGTCAGGGCATTCTTCGAGAAATCCTTGGGAAAATAGGCCCCGACCATCGGCATCCCGAAGTCGGGAATGACCGACAGCACATGCAGGGCCGCCCCATGCTGGCGGGCCAGAAAGACCGCATGTTCCAGCGATCCCTCCCAGCCGGTTGGGTGAAAGATATCGACAGGCAGCAATATGGTTTTCATCTCAGGCGACCTTTCCGGAAGGATCGGCAACCTTGCGCGCCCGACCCAGTTGCAACCATGCGATCAGTGCCAGCAGCACCAATGCGGGGATATAAAACAGCTCTTTCGCCACCCGGTCGGCAGGTTGTTCGATCACCACCACCTCCCAGTCGAAATCGACGCCCTTTTTCTGCGCGAATTTGCCAAAGCCGACATTGTCGACATAGACCTTGCCGTCATCCTCGGTGCGGAACGCGATGCCCGACGTCAGATCAAGCCGCGTCGCGCCATCTCCGGCGGATTTTTTGCCAAGCGGCAGTTCGACCGTGGTTGTGACCACCTTGCCCGAGACAAAATCCTCGCCGGTCAGACGAACCCGGATCGATGCATCGTCAGGGGCGGTATCGGCGATTGCCACCAGTTCGGTTGGCGCGATGTTAACGTAAGGATCTTCGATCTGGTTCAGCCAGTACCCCGGATTGAACAGGGTGAAGGCAATCAGCAACAGGGCAAAGTTTTCCCACATGCGCGATCTGGTCAGGAACCAGTTCTGGGTCGCCGCCGCGAACAGCATCATGGCGATTACCGCGACAATGAACACGAACACCGCCTTCAATGGCGTCACGTCGATCAGCAACAATTCGGTGTTGAAGATGAACAGGAACGGCAGAATGGCGGTCCGTACGTCATAGCTGAAGCCGATGATGCCGGTCTTGATCGGATCGCCCTTGGAAATCGCCGCCGCCGCAAAGGCCGCAAGGCCCACGGGCGGCGTGTCATCCGCCAGGATGCCAAAGTAGAACACGAACATATGCACCGCGATCAGCGGCACGATCAGGCCCGACTTGGCCCCCACCGCGATGATCACCGGGGCCATCAGCGAGGTGATGACGATATAGGTCGCCGTGGTCGGCAGTCCCATGCCCAGCACCAGGCTGAACAGCGCCACGAACACCAGCATCAGCAACAGGTTGCCGCCCGAGATCACCTCGATGAAGTCGCCGATCACCTGATGCGCCCCGGTCAGCGACACGGTGCCGACGATGATGCCGGCGGTGCCGGTGGCGACGGCGATGCCGATCATGTTGCGCGAACCGGCGATCATCCCGTCCAGGAACTCGGCCCAGCCCTTGGCGAACTGTCCGACATTGCTTTCACTGCGCATGATGGCCTTGATCTGGTGCTGCGTCAGCATCACGAAGATCATCGCCAGTGTGGCCCAGAAGGCCGAAAGGCCGGGCGACTTGCGCTCGATCATCAGGTTCCAGATCAACACCACGACCGGCAGCACATAATAGGCCCCGGTCTTGGCAATCGGCCCCGGCGCGGGCAGTTCGGTGAACGGAGCGTTGGGATCGTCAATGGTCAGGTCGGGATAGCCCGACGCCCATTTCAGCAGGCCCAGATAAGCGATGAGAAACAGCACCATCATGCCGATCATCGAATAATCTCCCAGCAACGGCTTGAGCCAGCCAAGCCCGTAGTAAACCGCCAGGCACAGCACGCAGAACACGATGACGCCCAAGGCAAACGAGGCCAGTTTCTGCGCCACCGATTTGACCGGTCCGGTCCGCGGCAGGCCCTCAAGCCCCATCTTCGCCGCCTCAAGATGCACGATATAGACCAGCGCGATATAGCTGATGATCGCCGGCAGGAAGGCGTGGCGCACCACTTCAAGGTAAGAGATGCCGACATATTCGACCATCAGGAACGCCGCCGCGCCCATGACGGGCGGGGTCAACTGGCCGTTGGTGCTTGATGCCACCTCGACCGCGCCGGCCTTTTCCGGGCTGAACCCGACCCGCTTCATCAGCGGGATGGTGAAGGTGCCGGTGGTGACGGTGTTGGCGATGGATGACCCCGAGATCAACCCGGTGGCGGCGGATGCCACCACGGCCGCCTTGGCCGGCCCCCCTTTGAGGTGGCCCATCAGGGCAAACGCCAGCTTGATGAAATAATTGCCGGCCCCGGCTTTTTCCAGCAGCGAACCGAACAGCACGAACAGGAACACCATCGAGGCGGAAACACCCAGTGCAAGGCCGAAAACGCCTTCGGTCTGCATCCAGAAATGCCACATCGCCTTGCCAAAACTGGCCCCTTTCCACTGCATCGCCTCGGGAAAGATATCATTGTTGCCAAAGAACACGTACAGCAGGAACACGGATGCGACGATCACCATCGGCAATCCCAGCGCCCGGAACGTGGCGATCAGAACAACACACAAGCCCACCGCCGAAGCGACAAGATCGCCGGTGGTCGGCAGTCCCGAGCGGTCGGCAATGGCCGAGGAATTGACGATAAGATACATGGTCGCACCGACGCCCAGAACACACAGAACCCAGTCATACCAGGGTATCCGGTTGCGGGACGAAGACTTCAGCAGCGGAAAGGCAATGGTCGCCATCACCAGGCCAAAGGCCAGGTGGATCACCCGTTCGGTGTCGGATGTGACATACATCCAGTTCTGCCCGGTCCACAGCGCCAGCTTTGCCGGCACGGGCGAGGCGTTGAATACTTGTAAAAAGGCCCAGACCAGCGCCACAGCGGCGATGAATGTTCCTTGCCAATTGTCGGGATTACGCGCGCCGACATCAAGATCGGCGGCAAAGGTTTCGGCTTCGGCCGTGCTGGACGGCCCCTTGTTGGTATCACTGGCCACTGGTTATCCTCCCCTGGTTCCGATTAATTCGGATTCCCATATTGCCCCGTCAGGGCGAAAGGGCCGGGAAGCATATGCCCCCGGCCCATTGTCAGACCCGTTTTACATCAGGCCCAGTTCTTTGTAGGCGCGGATCGCGCCGGGATGCAGCGGAGCAGACAGGCTGTCCTTGATCATTTCCTCGGCCTTCAGATGGGCGAATGCCGGGTGCAGCTTGCGGAACTCATCCAGATTGCCCAGAACCGCCTTGGCGACCTGATAAACCGCCTCTTCCGAGACATTGGCCGAGGTCACGAATGTGGCACCAACACCAAATGTCTTGATGTCATCCGGGTTGCCCGGATACATGCCGCCGGGAATGGTGGCCATGCGGTAATAGGGCTTTTCATGCACCAGCTTTTCGATCTCGGGTGAAACCGCGGGCACGATCATCGCGTCACAGGACGCGATGGTTTCCTGGGTCAGGCCGGACGGGTGGCCAACCAGCCAGAAATAGCCGTCGATCTTGTCGTCGCACAATGCGCCGGCGGTCTCGGACGACTTCATCTTGGCGGCCAGCGCCAGATCGCTGCGCTTCCAGCCCATTACGCCTTCGATCACTTCCCAGGTGCCCTGGGTGCCGGATCCATCGTTGCCGATGTTGAACCGCTTGCCTTTGATGTCGGTGATGTTGGTGATGCCCGCGTCACGGCGCGCCAGGATGGTCACCGGTTCGGGATGAACCGAGAACACCGCGCGCAGGTCTGTGAACTTGCCGGCATCCTGGAATTTCGAGGTGCCGTGATAGGCGTGGTACTGCCAGTCGGACTGGGCTACCCCGAACTCCAACTCGCCCGAGCGGATGGTGTTGATGTTGTAGATCGACCCGCCAGTGGATTCCACCGAACAGCGGATGCCATGTTCCTTGCGGTTCTTGTTGACCAGACGGCAGATCGCGCCGCCGGTGGGATAATAGACGCCGGTGACGCCGCCGGTGCCGATCGACACGAACTGCTGCTCGGCCATGGCCAT
>JGI24025J20009_10000141_pt1 | contig 54558 bp, 49 predicted proteins | sample Cruoilmetagenom3_FD_20009 | JGI IMG/M metagenome (IMG submission 20009)
GTTGCCACCAGATTTGATAAGCTCAAGCAGAGTTATGAGAATACGGTCGCTCTCGCTTGCGCTTATATCTGGCTGAAATTATGAATGTTCAACACGCCCTAGATAGACAAAGTGATGAAAGACAGTATTGTAGCAGTGGTATCGATCTACCTGTTTGCTCTGTTATGAGAACGAAGTATGGATGTTATCCTGAATATCATACGTCGTTAGATGATTTAGAGTTGGTAACACCGTCAGGTCTGCTTGGAGGTTACGAAGTATTGAAGCGTTCAATTGAGTGTCTTGAAAGCAATGAAACGCTTCGAACGGCAGTGCTTTGTGAACCGCAGCTTGGTAAAAGAGGACTGTACCCAACCATTAGCACCAAGGACAGCAGCTCAATAGTTAAAAACATGATGAACTTTTTAGCTTACTGTGATGGGTCTAATACCAATCTTGAAATCGCAGAGAAGATCAACGCGCCACTTTGGGAGCTTGACAAGATCATTAATGACCTAAAAGCTGAAAATCTACTTGAAGTGGTTCGGTAATCTCATCTAAAAATAAGACTTATTTTATAAAAGACAACTACTTAGATAGCCAAGCTACCTAAGTAGTTGTTTTGGCTATTTTGATTTCAATATCAAGGAAGGTAGATTTCAGCTTGACCACTTAGAACTTCTACTTCCTCTACAAAGCAACGTGTAGAAAAAAACACTCTTTTCCTTTCTGTATTAATACTAATTACCTCAATCTCAACAAATACAGTATCATTAATAAATACAGGTTTTTTATATTTAGTATCTTGTGCCACATAAATGGATCCTGGTCCAGGTAGTTTCATGGCAAACAAAGATGAAAAAAAACTTGAGACCATCGCACCATGGGCAACACGTTTTCCAAATGTACTATTCTTTGCGTAGTCGTCATCTAGATGAATGGGATTATAATCTTCTGATATTTGAGCAAACGCTTTTATTTTTTCACCAGTAATCAGATGTGAAGCATTTGCCTTCATACCAATAGAGATATTATCTAAATTTATGGTTTTGCTCATATGAATTCACCTAGTATAGTTTTTAAATAAACTGCAAAGATAAAGACCACTTATTTAAAGCCAAGATCTCATGAAAATATGATATTTAACTGATTAAAAATACCTAACCAACATATGTTATTTTTTAAGACTCAATATACAAGATAGACTCAATTTCGACCACACCGCCTTTAGGTAATGCGGCTACTTGGACGGCTGCACGAGCGGGATAAGGCTCGCTCAAATTGGCAACAAATACGTCATTTAAAGTCGCAAAATCATTCAAATCAGTCAAAGATACATTGAATTTAACGACATCATTTATGCTGCCACCAGCGGCTTCACAAATGGCCTTAATATTTTCAAAGACTTGCTTCGCTTGTGCCTCAAAGCCGTCTCTTAATTCCATGGTATCAGGATCGAAACCAAGCTGTCCTGAGATGTAGACGGTATTACCAACTTTTACCGCTTGTGAATAGGTGCCAACAGCCGCAGGTGCTTTATCTGTTTGAATGGTTTGACGAGTCATATCATATCCTTTTTTATATTTTTCTGGTTGGGCTTACAAGGCCGTATCAACCAATAAGTGATTATACAGTCTAAGTTTATTTGCTAGACAATCAATAAAACAATTTACTATTTTATCATTGTTTTGGGTTTTTCTAAAAATAGTCAATGATCTATTCAATGCTGTGTTGCATAGCCGTTGCTGCTAATCTACCCTCGTTACTACAGCTGATATAGTCGTATGATATTGGGAAAGCCGAGTAATGAGCGCAGCTCACGAATGCCTTGGGCTAAGTGATTACGACTACGCACAATGATGTGGATGATGGTGTCACTGTTACGGACATCAACTGTCTCGACCCCGATGTTTAACTGGCGTAGATGATAGATCACTTCAGTAATTTGTTCATCGCTTAGCGCAATAGACAGCTTTAGATAAGCGGGGAAGCGAATCTTTCCGGTATTTTTTATATCGTACTCGCCTGACTCACCTTGTTGTACGGCTTTGTCACTACGCCAGCGCAGCTGAATGACTTGATACGGGTTGTCTTTACGAATATCGTCCAGCGAGAAACATTTGTGCCGATGGACAACCAAACCATGGCGGGACAAATGACCAACGATAGGATCACCATAGATGGGATGACAGCAATTGGCAAAGTTAAGCTCCACTCCAGAAGCGTTAACTATCAGTTGCTGCGGTTGCGTCATATCATTACTGTGTTCTTGGGCTTGTAGATCATTGACTTCATCGCTAAATAGGCGGGTTACCACGAGTTGTGGTAGGAGCGTGCCTGAGCTTATTTGCTCAAATAGGGCATCTTTTTCTGTTAATCCACGCCATTCAGTGAGGTTTTTCCAGTCACTGTCTGTCAAGTCATCGAGACTTTTTTGGTAGGTTTTTAGGGCGCGGTCTAACGCTTGCTGGCCATGATGCTGCTTATCCGCAGCAGACAAATCTTTAAACCAACGCAAAATCTCTTCACGTGCTTTATTGGTCACTACAAACCCAAGCCACTCAGCTTTTGGTTCTGAGTGGCTATTTACTTCAATTTCAACCAATTGACCATTTTTTACTACTGTACCAAGCTTGGCAGGCTTGCCCTCGATATTGGCACCGACGGCCACGTTACCTACCATAGGTCCAACAGCGTAAGCGAAGTCTAGTGCGGTGGCCCCTTGTGGCAGCTCATAGGCACGGCCCTTGGGACTGTAACAGATGATTTTACTGGAGTGCAGATAGTCCATCAGCTCATTAATGGTAGAGACGGCCGCTGAAAAGTCAGGGCTGTTTTCATCCAAGCTGTCTTCATCGACCAAGTCTTTCATGTTACGCAGTGAGGCCTGAATGACCGATTGACTGATATCAGAAGCGTGCTCTGCGCCAATGACGCCAAGCCTTGCAGCGCTCTGCATTTGCTTGGTCAAAATAGTTACTTTTACCACATCGTTATCACGCTCATAAATCAAAGTAAGCGACTGACTACCGCCTGGTAGTGGCCTACGAATATTATCAGCAATGTGATTGTCATCAATTTGATACTTTTTAATCAAGTAATACGCCAGTTTGTCACAGGATTCGATATTGTCGAGGACAATCTCGAACGCATAATGACGAAGTAACGCATTAATCTCACCGCGATTGCGGAAAAACTGACGGTATATCACCACGCGATTGTCTAAGACTTTCACCAGACCATTCAGTCCCAAATTGGTGAGGACAATACTCAAATAACGATGAATGGCTTCTTTTTGGAAATTACGGCCAAGACCATGCTGCAGTAGCTTATCGGACAGCTTGTTATACATATCAGAGTTCAGATTGCGATAACAAAGCACTTCGATATAATCAGCAATGTCATTAAGCCCCATGAGCCGGGCAAAAGGCACATAAAAGTCCAAGGTTTCTTGGGCGGTGGTACGCTGTTTTTCGGGGCGTACCGCATCAAGCGTGGACATATTGTGTAATCGATCAGCAAGCTTGATAATCAACACGCGTGGATCCGCAAGGGTGGCTGTCAGAATCTTATGAAACGTGGCGGCTTTATTTTGTTGCTTATTGTGTGAGGAGGATTTTAGTTTGGTCACACCATCGACCAGCCTTGCCACGACGCTGCCATAGCGCTGCTCAAGCTGCTCATCACTTACCTCTGTGTCTTCGACCGTATCGTGCAAAATCGCCGCAATAATCGTGTCTCGATCTAGGCGAAACCCCGCCAGTATCTCAGCGACCGCAATCGGGTGCGTAATATAAGGCTCCCCTGATTTACGCTTGTCTTTAATGTGTGCAATATCACCGAACTCACACGCATCAATAATATCACGGCGTTCAGCGGCAGTGAGATAACCTACTGAACGCAGTAAATTGTACTGAGCGTCATCGACTAGATGATGACTGAGTTTGGGTAAGGTTTGACTCATAAAGTAACGATCCTATTTTCCATTACCTATTTGCCTGACTATTCATCAAGGTAAATATTCTATCAAGGTACATGGTGACTGAATGAATGCTGAATGATTAGAAAAAAGCTTAAGAAAGAAGAAAGCCAAAAAACGAGGAAGGCCACCCTCTAATTAATCGTAATTTGCATTCAATGTCAACTGCTAAGCGAGCAGGCACTGTAAAAATTTAGAAAATTTAACTTAGCGGTATATTTTGAAGGAGAAGTAGCGACTAAAACAGTCAAATCCATATCATTACCATTAAAAAACCACAGTCTATGCTGTGGTCTTTATCGTCACTAGGTAGTTTATCTTATAAAGCCGCCGTCTGCTTTATCGCTTTTATACCCCAGACGTTATAAAAGCAGTTTATTAAAAACTGTGATCGCCTGACAAGGCTAAATCCAATGAGCTGGTTGCAAAATGATGCTCTGGCTGATTTAGAATATCACGTGTGATTTTACCAGCAGCAATTTCACGTAATGCCAAGACAGTAGGCTTGTCATTATCGACATCAACCATTGGTTCAGCGATACCTTTGGCCAATTGACGGGCGCGCTTGCTTGCGACTAAAATCAGCTCAAAGCGATTATCAACGTTATCTAAACAATCTTCAATCGTCACTCGTGCCATAAATAGCTACCTCGGTTGTTTCTATCAGTCACGGACATGGCCCGCCACTTAACAAAAATAGTATCAAAAATGTAAAAAGGGATAGTTAAACATTATAGCATTTTTTGTGCAGTCGCGTAGTTGCTTTTTATGTCTTCTTTTTAGTGAACTGCCAACGATGATGAACGCTCAGCTTATTCTTCCGCTTTATTACTGAGCAAGTTAGTGATGGTGCGATGATAGCGCTGTTGTTGGCGCGTAAGGGTCTGTCTGTCCGCCACGATGATCGCTTTTAGCTCAGTCAAAGCGACTTCAAAATTGTCATTGATGATGACATAGTCGAAATGGACGTACTGCGCCATCTCAGTGACGGCACCCGCCAGACGTTGCTCGATGACTTCTAGTGTGTCCTGCGCACGCGCCGATAGACGTTGGCGCAAGGTTGCGATACTGGGTGGCAAAATAAAAATCATGGTCGCTTCAGTGAATATCTTTTTGACTTGCAGCGCTCCCTGCCAGTCAATCTCCAAAATCACATCAACCCCTGCTTCTAACTGGGCTCGAACGCTTTGTTCTGAGGTACCATAATAGTTACCAAACACCTCGGCATGTTCTAAAAACTGATTGTCACCAATGGCGCTTACAAAGGTATCTACGTCGGTAAAGTGATAATGCTGGCCATCAATCTCACCAGGACGCGGCGCGCGGGTGGTGTGCGAGACACTGACAGTCAAGTCATTGGTGGTGGCAAGCAGTTGTTTTACCAATGAAGTTTTGCCTGTACCAGAGGCGGCGGTAATAATAAATAGTGAACCTGTCATACAGTGTTTCCTAGTAAAGTGTGTCCTAATAAACGACTAAAAGATGTCTTGGTGAACGGCTAAGGGCTGGTAAAAATAAAAATCGCCATCATGATGATGAGAGAAATCAGTGTTGCTGTGTCATTATAAACTGCTTTTATGGCTTTTATTTTAATTAAAGCCACCTTGACCAACACCTTGTTAGGGTATTGTGCCCTCACATAGAACAGTGGTATTTTCAAAGGCAATAAAAGCAAATTATGCTAAAGTAGGCAGTGATTTCCTTCCAACTTTTGAATGGAAGCTTTTAAAAATAAGCTTTAACCATAAATTATCCAATGATAGGCCTCCTTATGCAAATTTATCTTGCCAATCCCCGTGGATTTTGTGCTGGTGTGGACCGCGCGATTGCGATTGTTAATGAAGCATTGACACGTTTTGAGCCACCCATTTATGTTCGTCATGAGGTGGTACATAATAAATTCGTCGTCTCTGACTTGGCCAATCGCGGCGCTGTCTTTGTTGAAGAGCTGCACGAAGTGCCAGACGGCTCTATCGTTATTTTTTCAGCCCATGGTGTCTCAAAAGCCGTCGAAGATGAGGCTGAGCGCCGTGATCTTACCGTCTTCGATGCCACTTGCCCGCTCGTCACTAAGGTGCATATCGAGGTCGCTAAGTTTGCTCAAGACGGTATGGACGCGGTGCTCATTGGTCACGCAGGACATCCCGAAGTAGAAGGCACCATGGGCCGCTTTAGTCGTCGCCATGGCGGTCAGATTCATCTGGTCGAAGACGTGAGTGATGTCGAAGCGTTGAGTGTACAAGATGCTGAGCGATTGGCGTTTGTCACCCAAACCACTTTATCAATGGATGACACGGCTCGCGTCATTGATGCGCTACGGGATAAATTTCCGAGTATTCAAGGCCCACGTAAAGACGATATTTGTTATGCCACCCAAAACCGCCAAGATGCGGTAAAAGATTTAGCCAGCCGCTGTGAGGTGGTCTTGGTGGTTGGCTCACCAAATTCTTCCAACTCTAATCGTCTACGTGAGTTAGCAGAGCGTATGGACTGTCGTGCTTATCTGATTGATAATGCTAATGAGATGGATCGTAGCTGGTTGGAAGGTGTGCAGAGTGTTGGGGTTACCGCGGGTGCATCAGCGCCTGAAGTACTGATTCAAGAGGTGCTACAGCGGTTGCAAGAGTGGGGTGGGGATTTGCCTAGCGAGCTGTCAGGTATCGAGGAAAATGTGACGTTTAGTCTACCTAAAGCCTTGCGTATCCCGGTCACCCAAGTTGGTCAATAGGTAAAAATCTGTCCACACATCAAAGCGCTTCACGGATGCGCCTTTATAAAAGTGTCTTATAAGTGTCACCTATTACAAGCCACCTACTATGGATAAAGTAGAATGAAAAAACAGAAAACCAGATTTGTATTGGCCAAAGCCACGCTTGATGAGGTCAACAGGCAATTGAAAATAAATATGTTGGTTATTGGCATGCTGGTAGTGATACTGGTCCTAAACACAGCGCACTTTATAAAAGACTACAGTCTTTTTTATGGGATACTCACTGCCATTATGGTTTTTTTATTGTTTATCATGATAAAGAGTCGCAAAATTCTTAACATGAGAAAACAAGCGCTGGCTAGATAGCCTGCAAGATGGTGCTAAAGTGTGAAGACTCTATGAGTAACCAACAAACTGACAAGTAAACTGAGTCTACAGTTATTGGGCAGAACGGGTGAAAAACCCTCTCTAATGATAAAAAATCATGGTGTTTTCTTATATAACGACTTCTGATAGCAGCCGTAAAGCACAGAATTGATGAGAGAGATTTGATAAAAATTAAGGACAGTCATGCCAGCTTATTATACTTTTATTAAACGCGAACAAAAAGAAGACGGCGTCAGCGTGACGCATTATCAACCAACCAAGCATGCCCAAGGCGCTTGGAACGAGCATGAGCAGCACATGGCGCCAGCGACAGGCTTGCTGACGGCTGAGCTAAACGACTATGCACCGCAAGCCAACATGCGTATTGCCCGTATTAGCCTTGATATTTTAGGGTTAATACCGCTCGATGACTTTACCATCACTACCCGCTGTATTCGCCCAGGCCGGACTATTGAGCTTATTGAAGCGGTAATGAGCAGTCGCGGCCGCGATGCGATCATCGCGCGTGCTTGGCGACTCATGACGCAAGACACCAGTGAGATCGCAGGGCTTGAAGACCAAAAGGCGATACATACACCAGATGATTTGCCAGTTTGGGATGGTATGAAAGGGTGGCCAGGTGGTTTTATTGAAAGTGTGCGTTTGGTGACGGATACTCAGCGTCGTCCGGGCCGCGGCATGGTATGGATAACCAACGACAATGAGATGGTGGAAGGTGAGCCCACCGAGGATTTGGTGCATTTATTGGGGATGGTTGATACGGCCAATGGTGTCGTGCCGCGACTGGGTCTTGGCCTGTCAAAGTTAGAGTGGATGTTTCCCAATACGGACTTACAAATCCATATGCATCGGGCGCCGCAAGGTCGCTGGCTGGGGATCGAGGCTGTGCAGCAATATGGAGATGATGGTATAGGATTGACCAGTGCCATACTGCATGATGTGCATGGGCCGTTTGGTCGCAGTGAGCAAATCCTGACCATTCGCCCGATACCTCGCTAAATGTGATGTGAGTATGATGGTTACTGAGACTGTGGAGGCGAGTGAGCTGACGCGTGCCTAACGCCTTAACATGCGCTTCTGTGCTAGTAGATTGTTTATACAATGACACCGCCTTAAAAAATTGGGGCGGTGTTTTTTATTGGACCAACATTTTAAGCTTGAAATTTTCTTCTGTGCCCCTATTAGTATAAACAGCTTAGCGGTGTTCAAAACGGAGATTCTCTACTGTTCTTTGAGCAAGTTGTTTGAGAAAATCCAGAGTGATGGCCGCTATCTTGTAATACGTTTTTCACATACATTAAAGGAGTTTTTTATGAGTGAGTCTGTTCAAGCTGATAGCCAAAACCCTGAACTAAAAAAGCATACTTTTGAAGCAGAGGTGGCACAGTTGCTGCATTTAGTGACGCATTCACTGTATTCAAATGCCGATATTTTTGTCCGTGAGTTGGTTTCTAACGCCTCTGATGCTTGCGACAAATTACGCTTTGAAGCCACCAATGACGACAGCCTTTATGAAGATGATGGTGAGCTGCGTATTCGTATCGCCGTTGATGAAGACGCTAAAACCATCACCTTTACCGATAATGGTATCGGGATGAATGAGACTGACGCCATCGAAAATTTAGGTACGATTGCTAAATCAGGTACCAAAGCATTTTTAGACAAATTGTCTGAATCACAAAAGCAGGACGGTCAATTAATTGGACAGTTCGGTGTGGGCTTCTATTCTGGTTTTATCGTCGCTGATACCATCAGTGTTGAATCACGTAAAGCGGGCGAGCCTGCCGATAAAGGCGTGCGCTGGGTATCAGATGGTACAGGTAGCTTTACCGTTGAGCCTATTACAAAAGAGACACGTGGCACCGCTATCACGTTGCATCTAAAAGAAGAATACTCTGATGGCGAAGATAGCTATCTCGACCGCGGCAAAATCAAGCGTTTGGTCAACAAGTACTCTGACCATATCAGCTTGCCGATTCAGATGCGTAAAGAAGTGTGGCAAGAAGACGTCGCCGATGACGCCGATGACGATACGCCAGCGGGCGGCGAGATGGTGCTGACGGATGAGTGGGAAACCATCAATAAAGCCAGTGCGCTATGGACACGTTCAGCGTCTGAGATTGAAGATGATGAGTATGTCGATTTTTATAAAAACATTACTTATAATATGGATGCGCCGCTTACTTGGACGCATAACCGTGTCGAGGGCCGCGTGCAGTATACGCAGTTGCTATATATCCCGAAAAAAGCCCCTGTCGATCTGTACACTCGTGAGCAGCAACATGGTCTCAAGCTGTACGTCAAACGTGTGTTTATCATGGACGAGGCTGAGCAGTTGCTACCGATGTATCTACGCTTTGTCAAAGGTGTCATTGATTCAGCAGACCTGCCATTAAACGTCAGCCGTGAGCTATTACAAGAGTCACGTGATGTAAAATCTATCCGTGATGGTAATGCGCGTCGTGTTCTCACTTTGTTAGCCAGCTTGGCCAACAGCGAAGACAGTGACAAACAAGAAAAATTTGCTCAGTTTTATAGCGAATTTGGTGATGTCATCAAAGAAGGTCTTGGCGAAGACATGGGCAACCAAGAGCGTATTGCCAAACTACTGCGTTATGCGACCAGCACGCAAGATGGCCTTGAGACCAGCTTTGAAGACTATAAAGGTCGTATGAAGGAGGGTCAAAAAGCCATCTATTACCTAACGGCTGATAACTTGGCCGCGGCAAAAAACAGCCCGCAACTTGAGCTGTTTAAGAAAAAAGGCATCGAGGTTATCTTGATGACCAGCCGTGTCGACGAATGGGCGATGAACTTCTTAACCCAGTTTGACGACACACCGTTACAGAACATCGCCAAAGGCGCCGTAGATTTGGGCGACTTGCAAGATGAAGCCGAAAAAGCGGAAGCAGAGAAAGCGCAAGAAACGTTAAAGCCGGTGGTTGATAAATTAAAAACAGCGCTAGGCGAGCGTGCCAAAGATGTTAAAGTGTCTACTCGTTTGGTCGACAGTCCAGCTTGCTTGGTCGTTGGTGAAGGCGAGCTATCCCCACAAATGATCCAAATGCTCAAGCAGATGGGGCAGGATGTGCCAGAGAGTAAGCCCACGCTTGAGGTCAATCCTGAGCATCCGTTAATCAAAAAGCTTGAAAGTAGCGAGCAATTTGATGATCTTGCGCAAGTTATCTTTGACCAAGCATTGCTAGCAGATGGCGGTCAATTAGAAGATCCAGCCGCTTATTTAAAACGCGTCAATGAGTTATTGATGAGATAGTATCTAGCATCTGATAAAAAAGGAGGTCTTATATATAGGGCCTCCTTTTTTTTATTTGTTTTTGCGCAAATTTAAGCAAATTTTACAAATCAGCCTTATCCTCTTGACCGACAATCCGTTACAATCGCGTTAGATTAGCGAGCTAAACTGTTAGATCATGCTAATCGTCATTTATAATCATTCCCTAGTGAATTAAAATATAAAATTGCTGTCTCCATGCTGCGCAAAAAAATGTCACTGATGACATTCAGCAGCTGTTACATCAAGGCACTTATATAGTTGCTCACTTTATTTTTCTCGACTGGCTAGAGGTCTAAGTCTTTGTCACTTGCGTCGTTAAAAACCGTATCGCTTCAGCGCTTTTCGCTTAATTTCGCTGCCAATATTATCGCAACCTTGTGGATGTTAGTCGGGTCTACACGTGCGTTTTCTTGGGTAAAACCTACCTTTATTCAGTTTGCTGTATTTGCACTGCTGGCATTAGGCAGTAACGTACTTTTTTCGTGGCTAGCGGCTGAAAACGGTAGCGTCTTTAATGAACAAGGGTTGGTCAGCTACTTAATTTGGCCGATGATTATTCTGTTAGGTGGTATCATTTTGGCACGGCGTGCGGGTAACCAAACGCTGGTTTTTGTGCCTGTGGTATTATGGTTGGTTGCTGATACATTATCAGCGTTACTACAGAGCCTAGTGCAACTTTTGGGCAGCTATGGTTGGCTACCCAACTGGAGTTATTCTTTTTTACCGATCCTATTTTTGGTGCTGTTTTTATGGCAGACATTAGCCTTACTATGGATTTTTTCTCGTCGCCTGCGCATACCTTGGTGGGAGCGCATAATCGTACTAATAGGCGCTGTCGCGCTCTTGACGATTTGGCAGCGAAATGTCGCAGACCAGCCGATATTTAAGCAGATTCCTGTAGAGCCAGTGTTAGAAGAAGCGGCATTGTATGAGCAGCCGCGTTTGCTACAGCAAGCGTTAAACAGCATTGATCCTAGTATCTCAGGTAAAACGGATTGGTATTTTATGGGTGTGGCTGGGTACGCTGATCAAAACGTTTTTCGTTCTGAAATTAACAAAGTACGAGAGTTGTTTGATGTGCGATTTGGCACCAGTGGGCATTCGCTCTCATTGATTAACAATACTTATAGTTGGCTAGATGAGCCGATAGCCACCAAGACCAGTATTCTACGTGGCTTAAAAAAAATTGGTCAGCAGATGAATGCTGATGAAGATGTGTTATTCCTAACCCTCTCTTCACATGGTAATCAAGACATCCTCCAACTGGCAAACCCGCCGCTGGCAATGGAAAATCTAGACGCAACGTGGTTACGTGAGGCGCTGGATGCGTCGGGTATTCGCTGGCGGGTCATCGTGGTATCCGCTTGTTACTCAGGTTCATTTATCGATGAGCTCGCCTCACCGACCACGGTGGTGATTACCGCATCAGCCGCTGACAAGGCATCGTTTGGCTGTACCAATAGCGCTGAGATGACCTATTTTGGGCAAGCTTTTTTTGCAGAAAGTCTGCGAGGCAATACCAGTTTTGAGTCTGCCTTTAAAGAGGCCCGTATCAGAGTTGATGAGCGTGAGCGCTCAATGGGGTTTGAGTCATCAGAGCCGCAAATGGTCATTGGTAGCCTCATGGAGACGGCACTGCCAGCATTCGAGCAGGTGTTATTTGATAAAACGCGACCACCAGTCGCTAGTATTATTAACCATAATAATTCTACCGCCATTAATATCGTACCTGACGGCACTTCCAATCAGCCCGTGGACAACACGGCAGCGAGCGCCCATTAATGCGGGCGCACTACGTGAGTGTTTGGAAGTATTAGTACGACCTTATCAGTACTTTTTATTAGTCATCGTATATTTTACTTTGGACAAAAGGAATATCACTCATGAACAGTTCTTACAAGCACAGTCTATCTGTCAATTCGCAGCTCACACAAAAGAGTGTGAACCGCTGCTTTGATGGTGAGCAACATTATTATAGTCATCAATCAACGTCTACCAAGACATCGATGACGTTTAGCATTTATCTACCAGATGAAGCGCTTGCTGGTCGCCGCTGCCCTGCGCTTCTATACTTATCAGGTCTTACTTGTAATGCGGACAATGTCACGCACAAAGCGCATTTTCAGCAAAAATGTAGCGAGCTTGGCATGATATTTATTGCGCCAGATACGTCTCCAAGAAGTAGTGACAATGATGCGGTGCCAAATGATGAGCGCTACTTTGTCGGTCAAGGAGCAAGCTATTATGTCGATGCGACGCAAGCTTCTTGGGCAGATAATTTTAATATGCAAAGCTATATCGTGGATGAGCTATATGACTTGCTACGCGCTGAGTTTCCTATTGATAGCATAGGTATTACAGGGCATTCGATGGGTGGTCATGGGGCATTGTTATTGGGCTTTAAATTTCCAGGAAAGTTTGTCAGCGTCTCCGCCTTATCGCCCGTTTGCGCGGCCAGTGAGTCAGCGTGGGGACAAGCAGCCTTTACAGAGTATTTCGGCGATGATAAATCACGATGGGCGCAAGCAGATGCGGCAAAGATGATTGAAAAAGTCGGGCAGCAGTACGCGAGTATCTTGGTCGACCAAGGCGCGGCTGATAATTTTTTGGCAGAAGGACAGTTGCAAACGCCTAAATTACAAGACGCTTGTGCAAAAGCCAAACAGCCTTTAACATTACGCTATCAGGCGGGTCATGACCATAGCTATTATTTTATTCAAACCGTGATAAACGATCATATCGAACATCATTGGCGTATGGCTCAGCTTAGCTAACCTTTGAAGTAGGCTGTGCCTGTGGTAAAACTTAATATAAACAGCGTTAGTGATGTGAGCGTGACGCGTCAGTATTGTAAAAGCTTAACAACACTTAAGCCGGTGGCAAGTTTTTTTAGTTTGTCAGTATTTTATATAAACATAAATTAGGTAGCTCCATTATGATCAGTTCTGCTAAACCCTATCTTATTGCACCCTCGATACTTTCAGCTGATTTTGCGCGCTTGGGCGAAGAAGTGGAAAAAGTACTAGAGTCAGGTGCCGATGTCATTCATTTCGATGTCATGGACAACCACTACGTGCCCAACTTAACTTTTGGCAGTATGATTTGCAAAGCGCTGCGTGATTATGGCGTTGATGCGCCAATCGATGTCCATCTGATGGTTTCACCAGTCGATAGTATGATTGAGCAGTTTTTGGAAGCAGGGGCGAGTATTATCACTTTCCATCCAGAAGCCAGCTCTCACATTGATCGCTCGCTTCAGCTTATCAAGGATGGTGGGGCTGAGTGTGGTTTGGTACTGAATCCAGCCACGCCGCTGCACTATCTAGACTATGTGATGGATAAAGTGGATCAGATCTTATTGATGAGCGTAAATCCTGGTTATGGTGGACAGTCCTTTATTGAAAGTACCTTAGACAAGGTGCGTCAGGTCCGTCAGCGTATCATCACCAGCGGTCGAGACATCAGATTAGAAGTCGATGGTGGTATCAAAGCCAGTAATATCCGGGCGATTGCTGAAGCGGGGGCTGACATGTTCGTCGCTGGCTCAGCGATATTTAACCAAGAAGACTATAAGGCTGCTATCGATGGCATGCGTGCAGAGCTGGCACTGGCTAATGGTAGTCATTAGCAGTAGCACCGGGTCATTAGTGTATAATGTTGAGACACGCCGATAACTTTATGCCATACGAAGGTGACTTATGGACACGCAAAAACCCGTCAATGACTCAGCAACCACTGAGCAAGTACCAACCAAAGCGCCTCAGACTCGCCAACGCAGTTTGGTGCCAAAAGGTATCACTATTGGCTTAGCGCTGTTTGCGCTTGTTCTGAGCCTAGCAGGTTACGGTTTTCGCTTAATGGTCGGCGATGATGTCGAGACCGTACTGCGACACGCTGCCGTCATCGTACCTACCTTTGTGATTGGCATTCCCCTGTTTTTTTGGCTGGGGTCGCGTGTGCTTAACAAAGTCCGCGGTATGCACATTGAAACTCGCAATGCATTGACCCTTGGCTGGCTAACAGCGTGTGTGTCGATGCTATGGTTGATGGGTACTTATAGTTAAGCGTCTGTCTTGATCTTGTCTACTGATTAAAAATTTTTACTCACCAATAAGTCATGCTGTATGTGCGTGACTGGACGCTAGTATGTCAAAAAAATTTACCAACATTACCGATACCATCTTTCCCAAAGACCTACCCAACATTTTGTTTATCGCGCTGATTATTGCCTGTTTACTCATGGGTTTGGCCTCGTTGCGGCACGGTACCGATTTACAAGGCTGGCTCAATGTCATTGAAAACTGGCTAATTATGCTGTTGATATTTCCTACTGCCACGGCCACCGTTGCATTACCGTTTAAATATCGAGATCCAACGTTAGAGTTAAAGCTTATGTACTACTTAGGCATGTTTGTTGCTTTGTTATTTACGATAGCAAAACTTCGTTACTGGCGTTAATTTTATGGGCTCACTCACATTTAAGTGTCCTTTATATAGAAGACTTATGTGACAGCCCTTGAATTTCAAGGTTGAAGCGTCCATTGTATGAGTAAGATATTTTTACCCGCGTTACTGTAAGATGATAGCTTTGCTACAGGATATGCTCTTTGCAAGTATGAGACGGGACAATAAGGAATACATGAATGCCATACGATATCGATAATGAGATAGAAGTAGAGACCGATAGTACTGACCAATTTGCAGGATTTGGAAGAGAGACCACGCTCGAGTTGGTAGAAGCCGAGGATGGGCGACTGCTGTTACGTGATGCCGAACAAGATGAAGCACCGCTGATGACCATTGATTTTTCTGAAAAACTCAAAGAGCTGCTAGGTAGCGATACCCAAGCGATTGGTCAGCACATGATTCATGCAGCGATTCAGGTCATTATGCAAAAGCAGATGAGCCAATGGCATGCGCATGTTTATGATAAAGAGCCAACACACTATAGTTAATTTTTGATTGGTGTGGCTTCTAAATGGTTTTGTGAGTCACTAACCAACTAAATTTATGACCAAAAAAAGGGTTTATCTATTGATAAACCCTTTTTTATGTTCAAATAAAGCGTGTTTAAAAACAGCCGTTATTTGATTTTAGCTTCTTTAAAGATCACATGCTGGCGTACTTTTGGATCAAATTTTTTGATTTCCATTTTGCCAGGCATAGTGCGCTTGTTTTTAGTAGTGGTGTAGTAATACCCAGTACCAGCTGTTGATACTAATTTAATTTTATCTCTCATGATAGCTTTCCTGTAAATGAGGGGTCTTCAAACGATAGGTATGGGTCTAAAGTATTAAATTGCCACATAAGATGTAGCAGAAAAGCAGCTTAAAGGACGAAAATTATCGTTGCCAGTAAGCTGCCTGTCTTTACTTAAACTTTTTGACCTTGTGCGCGTAGATCTGCTAACACTTTATCAATACCAAGTTTGTCAATAATGCGCATACCTTTGGTAGACACACGTAGACGGACAAAACGATTTTCAGACTCTACCCAAAAACGATGGTTGTGTAGGTTTGGTAGAAAGCGACGACGGGTTTTGTTGTTTGCGTGCGAAACATTATTACCCACCATAGGGCGCTTTCCAGTCACTTGGCAAACTCGAGACATGGCGAACTCCTAATCTATGAGGTATGAGGTTTTCTCATACCAGTCTGGGCAAGTTGCACGTTTTTGCGGCATGGACACAGCAAGCGGCAGCTTTGCACCAAACAAAACTATATGAAGGTTGAGCTGGTTTTGCTGTTATCTAAAGGCAAATAACAGGCTGACCAATTCAGAAAATTTTAAAGCCGACATTTATACCATAAAACAGATGAATACTCAAATATTTTTATGATTATTGTTGGTCTAAAGGGTAGCTATTATACCCTGAAATGCACATCCTATGTTGTTGATTATTTAAAAGTAAAGATTAATTTTTAGTTGTAACTTTTGACAAAAGTCAGTAAAGTTGCTGTTATATATTTAATACAATCGGTTAATAAAACCAGCCTAACTGTAAAACTATGTATCATTACCAATCTGTTAGGATTTTGTGTAATGATTTTTGCTTATCTGCTCGTATCAATTACTGCCCACGCGGAGTCTAAAACATGTCATATCCCTCACTACCGTTTACTTCTAAGTTATTTCGGCTCACTTCTTTGACTTGTGCTTTAGCCTTGGCAGGCTGCGGTGGTGGCGGTGATGGTGATACCGTAGATTCTATTAAGCCTGCCCCTGGTGGGAATGGTGGACAGACTGGGACAGGTAATGGTAATAACGGTGGCGGTGAACAAGTGCCAGATGTTGAGCCTGATTTCTTTTTACAAAAACTAACGCCTGCACCATCTATTGTTGAGTTATCAGATGAAGAAACCTTATTTACCGTTACGGTTAAAGCGGTTGAGAAAAAATCTGGTGGGGCTATGGTGGGCAAGGCAGTTAGTTTAAACGTAAAAAACTCTGAAGCCAATGGGATTACAATTGAGGGTACAAGTGTACAAACTACCGACAGCGACGGTAATGCTGTATATAATCTTAAGTTAAACCCACAAGCTGTTGCTGATAAAGATGAACTGATAAAAAATGGTTTTACTCTAGTGGCTACTGCTAACAAAGCAGATGGCACAGCTGTGGCGCCGCAAGAGTTGAAAGTTTCAGTAAATAAAAAAGGTAGTGGTGATGGAACACAAGTAACTGAAAGCAAGCTTAATATCAGCTCGGTATTAAGTACCACTTCAGTCTCTAACAATGCATTAAACCCTTATGGCGATAATGCTCAGTTAACTGTAATCGCTAAAAACAGTAATGGCGCTCGTGTTCAAGATGTAAAAGTTGGACTAGGTATTGATAATATTAAAGGTATCTCTATCGTAGGGGGGAGTAGCGCAGTCACAAATGCTGATGGTATTGCCACTTTTAATATCAAAATAGATGAAAATCTATCAAAAGCTGAGCGCGATGTCCTGTTAAAAGATGAAGGTGTTACGTATGCTGTTAGTATTCAAGAGAAAAATGGTGCTACCAAGCAACAAACAGGCAGATTATCTGTAGCGATACCAATCTCTGATTATGGTTTAAGTGTTGTAGCGAATAGCTCAAAGCCGCTTAGCGCTTATGGCGATACACAACAACTGACTATCACTGCTAGTCCCAAAAATAGTAACGTACCAACTGATATCCAAGGTGCTAAAGTCGTTGTTAAGCTCAACGATGCGCCTAATGGTGTGAGTTTAGAAAGCAATCAGCTAATTTTGGATGATAAAGGTAAGGTAACTGTGGGTTTGGTAATAGCGCCTAAGCTCGAAGACTCTGTACGTCAAGAGTTGGCTAAAGACGGTATTAGTTACACAGTAACATTATCAGAGCCTAATCGTTCAGTCACTGCCAAAACCTTTAAAAGCTTGGTTGAGATCCCAGAAGCAACAAATGTGGTCAGTTTTGAGGGAAGTGACAAAAAACAATTATCAAGCTCGGGCGGTAGCGCTATTGTAAGCTTTAGAGTCAACGACAAAAATGGTGGCGCAGTAGCTGGGCAATTGGTTTCTGCCAGTCTACCCATGACCTTAACAAACCAAGGCTTATTAACTATTGATGGTAGTGCGGAGCAAGTTACCAATGACAAAGGTATTGTAAGCTACACAGTACGTGTACCTGCAGGACTCACTGAAGCACAAAAAGCAGCATTAGAAAAAGCGAGCAACTTTATACTAAGTGTGAATGCTGTTGAAGCTTCTGGTGCTAGTAGTACAGCAATTAGCGAGCGTATTTTGATTGGTTCAGATATTGGTCAAAGTGACATCACATTAACTGCCAAAAGCATTCCTACTACTGTAAATATTTTAGAAGAGCAATTTAAGCTACAGATTGCAGCCAAACGTAAAAATGGTAGTGCAGCAGCTGGCAGAACAGTAAAACTGGTTCTTAATGAGGGTGCGAACACTGGTATTACCATTCAAGGTAATGAGCAAACTACTAATGGTAGTGGTGTAGCAGAGTTCACTATTGGTGTTAGTCAAAGCTTAAGCCAACCACAACGTGATCAATTGATTAAGTCAGGCATCGCATATACGGCAATCTTGACCGATGAAGATGGCACACAATCTAAAATTATCCAAACAGTGAATGTTGAACAACCAATCAGTAGTATTCAGTTCGCTTCTATTGCTAATCCTTCTATCAGCGAACTCGGTGGTAGTGGTAATATCAGTGTTAGATTATCCTCTAGCAGTAACTCAGCTCAACCGATTGCCAATCAGAGTGTTGCTATCATATTGGGTGCTAAGGCACAGAATTATGGTGTTACGGTCAATCAGTCGGCGATGACTGACTTCAATGGTGACGCCTTATTTGCGGTTAATATACCAAGTGGTCTAACAGCTGAGCAGCGTGCTGACCTTAAAAACACGGGTATCAATTATCAGCTGTCTTATGTCGAAAAAGGTATTACTTACAAATCTGAAATACAGAAAGTAAATATTACGACGCCAGTAGTGATGCTCAATATTTTGAACGCAACCAATAATATTGATAATCAAGCTGGCTATGTCCTTAATAATGTGGGAAGTACGGCCAGCATCCAAGCACAGTTAAATAATCAGTCATCTGGTGAGCAAGTCGGCAGTCAACCAGTCACATTAACCTTTGAAAATAAGACTTTGGCAAGTTTGTTGACAGTAAATGGTCAGATTGGCTCATCAACTATCATTAAAAACACAGATGCTAATGGCTTGGTGAATTTTGACGTTGTGGTGCCAAGTAATTTGAGTGATGAGCAAAAAGAAGCGCTCAGCAAACAAGTATTAACAGCGACTTTGACAGAGACACTAACTGGCAAACAGCAGCAGGTCAAAATTAAGGTCCAATCTATGACAGCGGCTATCTCTTTGAAAGCTAGCTCAACCAAGGCTTTAAATCTAAATGGCGGCGAAACACAGATTGAAGTAGTGGCAGCAGATAACAAAGGTAACGTTGTCACTGGACAAAAAATATTTCTTGCACTACCGGCTTCTATCGCCAGCCAAGGTGTCACTTTGGTATCAGGCGGTAGTCAAACAACTGATAATTCAGGTAAAGCTGTATTTACTCTAGCGGTACCAAACAATTTAACCGATGAGCAAAAAACAACTATTGGTAATAGCTTTATTATTGGGTTATCAGCCGCTGATAGCAACGGTAATATTGTCACCCAAGCCAGTACGGTGAGCACAGTTATTCCTAATGGGACGACGGAGGCCATCACTATTGGCGCCAATAAGGTTGTAAATACCAAAGGCGATACCTTTAAGGTATTTGTGCGTTTAGAGAATACAGACGGTGCTATCGGCAATCGTGAAGTCACTTTGAGCGTTGATGATCCTATCAGAACGGGTGTCACTGTTTCTAATGGTACCGCTAATACCAACAGTGATGGCGTGGCTACTTTTAATCTGACCCTCGAAGATGGTGCTAACGTTAATCAGGCAATTCTAGAAGAGGGTATTCGACTCACGGCAAAAACAACTACGGCTGAAAATAATGAATTAACACAGGACTATATCGTCGCTGTAGATACCGCCACCATTGATAGCTATCAAATTATTGTCAGCTCTGATAAGCCTACCTTAACCACAGGAGGCGATCAGACCAATGCCATCATCCGTGTCACTGACAGTAAGGGTGGTATCTTAGCAGGCGTCCCTGTTCAGCTTGCTATTTCTAATCTTGCGGCAAGTGGGGCGGCACTCACCACACCAAGTATGGTAACCACTGATGCTATTGGTCAAATTGATGTCGGCGTACTTTTAGCCGCAGGCAGCATCAATGCGCGTCTAAATCACGCCATTGATATTGAGGCCAAAATCGTCACGCCAGAGTATGACGCTAATGGCGATGTCACGCTCACCACACGCGAGAGCAAAATATTAAGCTTATCAGCAGTTGGTACTAAAATTGATCTTGAGGCGACAAACACCAAGCTTCAAGATGATGAAGTCTTTACTATCACCACCGCACTAGTTGATGGTACAGGACAAGCAATTAGCAATGCAGAGGTACAATTGGTTGACGCTAATGATGACTTGATTGCATCGACGGCCAAAGTTATCACAAATGCTGACGGTCAAGCGATTTTTGAAATCAATGAGAATCAGCTCACCTTTGATAGCAATGGTAACTTACGTGTATTTGCGCGCGCTTTGGGTGAAAATAGTATCAATATTCAGCGCAGTCTAAATAGTATTGAGCTGGTTAAGGTCTCACAGGCAGGTATCAGCTTCATTGATATCAAAGACGTTTATGATGTTAATACGCCGCAGCTTATCAATGTACAGATCCGTACTGACTCTTTAAGTGAAGCAAATGATCTGTTGGGCAAAAATGTTGAGATACAGACCACTATCGGTACGTTTAACAATAACGATGTTATTACTACCAAAACGATAGCGCAAAATAATATCAATGGCAATATTATTACCATACCGGTCACTTTGACATCTCAGCTTGCTGGTATCACTGCACTACAAGCGACTGTACTTGGTGAGAGTCTGCAAAACGGTGAGCCGCGTTATCAAACCACAGTTGATACACGCTTCCGTGCCACCACGCCTGCTAAGATGCTGTTCCAAGCAGTAAAGTCTGTTATTACTCCTGGTGGTAGCACCGAAGTGGTAGCGACAGTCAAAGACAAAAACGATGTGCCAGTCGAAGGGCAAACGGTCGTTTTTAGTCGTGCGTCAGACTCGTCAGCAGGTCGTTTGTCTGCTGCAACAGCGGTAACGGATAGTAGAGGTGAGGCGCGCGTGGTTTATCAAGCCAATGCCAGCTCTCCTGTGGGCGGTGTCATTATCAACGCACGTTTATTAGAGGATAACGCAGGGATTGGTAGTAAAACCACCAATATTACTGTCTCAGAAGAAGCTGTATACACTACTCTAGCATTCGCTAATAAAATATCTTCTGACGATATTTACTACACCGTACGTGGCTCAATCTCTGTCATGGACGGCTCAGGGCGTGCTGTACCCAATCAAGAAGTCTCTGTTAAGTCTTATGCCACACAATATGCGCAAGGAAGGGTGTGTTTGTTAGACAGTACCGTGACGTATCAAGCGGCTGATACTGAAGAGAAGGATGAGAATGGTAATATTATTTCTATCACACCAGAGCCTAAGGTGTTCTCTGAAAAGTCACCTATTTATTTAGAATCTAATTGGATACCAACTGAGGATCTAAATTACAACTATACGTTAGATCAGGACGAAGATATTAACTTTAATAGCGACGGTAGCATTGGTAACGGTCAATTAGAGACTATTAACCCTGTGGCTATTATTGGTGGCACTTTATCAGATGATGGCTACTCATTTGTCACAGATGATGAAGGTCGAGCTGATTTTGAGATTCGCTATCCAATGCGCTACTCAAGCTGGGTAAAAGTACGTTTCGATGCATCAACTTTTGTAAATGGTAGCGAAAACACGCAAAGTATTAATTATCGTCTACCAGTTTTAGAGGGAGATGTATCAGTATCTGACTCAGACATAATGACTCCATGGATTGGCGGTATAAGTCCATTTGGTGATGCTGGCGCAACTTGTGTAAATAGCATGAATGTTTTCATTAATGAGCAAAAAGATACTACTAAAGTAATCTTATCGCCTTATGCACCATCACAATCAAACTATACTGTAGCTATTAATGGAGAGAGCTCAGGATCAGTAACGACAGGTTACGATAGCTTTATCGTAGATTTTAACGAGGCATTTGCGCTAGGTTCTAAAATCAAAATCAGTCGTAGTGGCGTCAATTTCTCTAAAACGCTTAAAGTTGAGTAGCCACTACCTCGCATTAACTTAAAGTGCATTATTCGGTAAAACCCCCAACCTTACGTTGGGGGTTTTTAGTTTGTCATCTCAAACAGCTAAATAACCAAAAACCACCAACTCGCTCAGCAAAATAGTACAAAAAAGATTAAAATAATCGGTTTACTACGCTGTCAGCTTTTTTTCAGCGATAAGTCATCATTTTTTATATTGGGCGTATTATGTCAGACAATACCAAAACGACTTCACTATCCAACACAGCCTCACAGAGCAAACAAGTCACCACTGCTATCGATACCGCAACGCTTTTGATCAAATGCAAAGATCAAGCCGGTATCGTACAAGCAGTATCTGAGTTTATCCATCGTTATGGCGCGAATATCATCACGCTAGATCAGTATTCGACCGCTCACGAAGGCGGTCAATACTTTATGCGTTTAGAATTTGCCTTAGCAGGACTAAGCGAGATTATTGATAATTTTGAAGTCAGCTTTAGCCATACGGTCGCCAAACGCCATAATATGGAATGGCGACTACATAACAATGCGGTCAAGACCAAGGTGGGTATTTTGGTGTCCAAGTTTGATCATGCGTTGTTAGATTTATTGTGGCGACACCAACGCGGCTTGCTTGATTGCGAAATTACTTGCGTGGTCAGTAACCATCCTGACTTACGTCAAGCCGTAAAAAACTTTGGCATCACCTTCCATCATGTTGCTGTGAGCAAAGACAATAAGGAACAGGCAGAAGAGCAGATTCATAAATTGATGGAAGGGAATGATTTGCTGGTATTGGCCCGCTACATGCAGATACTGTCGTCTGATTTTGTGAAGCGCTGGCCGATGCAGGTGATCAATATTCATCATTCGTTCTTGCCTGCATTTGTGGGGGCAGACCCTTATCGCCAAGCGTATGATAAGGGCGTCAAGCTGATCGGAGCGACCGCGCATTATGTCACAGCTGAGCTTGATCAGGGGCCAATCATTGAGCAAGATGTTCATCGGGTGACCCATCGCCAAGGTGTGGCGGAGTTACGGGCTATTGGCCGTGATATCGAGCGTAACGTGCTGGCGCGTGCCGTGAACTGGCATGTACAAAACCGTGTGATTGTCGCAGGTAATAAGACGGTGGTTTTTAACTAAGAAAAAAATCAGTAGTGCATAAAGTAGTAACATGGCGGTCGGTACTATTGCTACAGACCGTCATATTGTTATGACGCTATTCCTATATCAGCATCTCTAACACAAACTTGCTACCAACAAAACCAATGGCCAGCAAAATAAAGGCATAGATGGTCATGTTGGCGGCACGTTTGCCTCGCCACCCCGCACGCCAGCTACCAAATAAGAGCGCCCCAAACAGCAACCACGACAGCAGACTGAAAACGGTCTTGTGCACAATGTGTTGCGCCATCAAGTCTTCTACATAGACAAAACCAATGCCCAGCGCGATGCTAAGTAAGACAAATCCGACCAAAAGCATATCGAAGAGCAAGCTCTCCATACTTTGCAATGACGGCAGTTTATTGACCCAAAAGCGGTGAACGGTATGATGTTTAAGCTCACGGATTTGTAGACGTAAAAACAGCGCTTGTACCGCCGCCATCAGCAGTACACAATAGGCGGCAAGAGAGAGCAAAATATGAGCCTCAAGCCCAATACTGATATCAGCAATGGGTTGATAAGGAGCGCGGCCAATACAGCCGACTATCATACCTAGTAGGGCAGTGGGCGCGGCTAAGATGCCAAGGCTCACCACGGGGCGGTACAAACAAAACAAGACGTAAAAGAACAAGAAAAATAAACTGATTAAGCTAATCACATTAAATAAGTTGAAATTTAGACCATAAAGGGTCACAACGTATGGATACAGCAGCGCCGCATGTGCGACCATACCGCCCATCAATACGCCTAAACTGATGCCTTTATGAATCGGCTTATCTAGAAACAGCGCCCAACCAATGTAAACGCTGACTAAGATATAAGCTAGGCTAGCAAGTAAGAATGCAAGGTGCACAGATATAAAGCCTCATCTTATATTGAGCCCATAATGCCCGCTCAATGCAATGCGAAAGTGATATTATCGGAATGATTAGAATAATTGACCAATTTATCATAAAATGGTGACCAATTGAGCACCATCTTGCGTATTCCTTACAAATGCTTGGCTAAGTCAGCGTGAACCAAATACGCCATGAACAAGTGATAAGCAGAACCCCCAAGCCTTTTGCAAAACGAGTATCATTTTTGCAGGCTCTTAATGCTATAGTATTGATAGTAGACTGTTTTTTATCATACTTTTATAAAAAATCGGCCTAATATTTGAAAACGTATTCATGTGGTTTGTCAGCCATTTTAATGGTGCTACTGAAAATTATTTTAACTAAGAATTATTTTAACTGAGAGTTATTTATGTTTGATACCTTAACAGAACGCTTATCGTCAAGCCTGCGTAACATCGTGGGTACTGGGCAACTGACTGAAGACAATATCAAAGACACTTTACGTGAAGTGCGTATGGCGCTGTTAGAAGCGGATGTGGCGCTCCCTGTCACGCGTGACTTTGTGAAGCGTGTGAAAGAGCAAGCGCTTGGCGCTGAAGTGCTTAAAGAGCTCGCGCCCGGACAAGCGTTTGTCAAAATCGTTCATGACGAGCTGACCGAAATGATGGGCAGTGCCAACCAACAGCTTGAGATGACAGGCAAGCCGCCGGTTGTCTACTTGCTGGCAGGTTTGCAAGGGGCGGGTAAAACCACCACGGCTGGTAAATTGGCCAAATTTTTACAAGAGCGCCATAAGAAAAAAGTCATGTTGGTATCCGCCGACGTCTACCGCCCAGCGGCCATCAAACAGCTTGAGCAAGTAGCAGGTCAAGTGAATGCCAAGTTTGTAAATTCAAGCACTGAAGAAAATCCGATTGATATCGCAAGACGCGCTATCGAAGAAGCCAAAATTCAGTATCAAGATATTTTGATTATCGATACCGCTGGTCGTCTACATATCGACGACACCATGATGGACGAGATCAAGGCGCTGACTGCCGCAGTCAATCCATCAGAGACGCTATTTGTCGTTGATGCCATGACCGGTCAAGATGCGGCCAATACCGCCAAAGCCTTTAATGATGCGCTGCCACTGACGGGTGTTATCTTAACCAAGACAGACGGTGATGCTCGCGGCGGTGCCGCGCTTTCTGTACGTGCGATTACTGGTAAGCCGATTAAGTTTTTAGGCCGCGGCGAAAAATTAGATGCGTTAGAGCTTTTCCATCCCGAACGTATCGCTCAGCGTATCCTTGGTATGGGTGATGTGCTAAGTTTGGTTGAAGAGGTTGAGCAAAAAATTGACCGCGATAAAGCCGAAAAAATGGCGAAAAAGATGCAAAAGGGCGGCGACTTCGACCTTGAGGATCTATTGACCCAGTTCCAGCAAATGAAAAGCATGGGCGGTATGGCAGGTTTCTTAGATAAGATGCCAGGTATGGGCGGCTCTGACATGCAAAAAGCGGTCGAAGATGCCAAACCAGAAGAAAAAGTACGGGAGATGGAAGCATTAATTAACTCAATGACACCATTTGAGCGCAAAAATCCTGATAAGATCAATCCCAGCCGTAAGCGCCGTATTGCTGCTGGTTCTGGGCGCGAGATTCAAGACGTCAACCGTTTGCTCAAGCAGCACAAGCAAATGGCAAAAATGATGAAAATGATCTCAAAACCCGAAGGCATCAGTAAAATGATGAAGTCTATGCAGGGGTTGATGGGTGGTGGCGCCTCTGGCGGCGGTGGGCCTTTATTTGGCGGCGGTGCTCAACAAGGCGGTGCCAAAGATGTGAATCCAGAGCAGATGGCAAAGCAAATGGGACTTGATCCTAACAATATGCCGAGCACTGAAGAGATGCAAAAGCAAATGCAAGAGATGCAAAAGCAAGCGCCAAAGAAGTTTAAAACACGTTTTTAGGTAGTCGCTGACTTTATCAGCAGTCACTACGCAGTAAAAACCTCAAAGCTGACACAGTTTGAGGTTTTTATACGTTGGCTCTATTTAAATAAATTCTTATGGATAAAGTAAGAAAAACGTAGAAAGTCACAAAAATAGCCTGTTCCAAGTGCTATGATAGGCGCTGATTTATGAAGCCAGTGCTTTTTTATAATGCTAAGTAGTGTAAGCCGAGGTGATGATGTTTTTAGCAATGGATACCGTGTTTGATCAGTGCTCGGTGGCGATTTTAGATTCGAACGGTCAAGTGCTGTCGAGTCATACCGAGACAGGTAAGCGCCAGCAGACGCAGCAAATCCTCCCTATGATTGATGCGGCGTTGTCTGAAGCCCAGTTGCGCCTTGCTGATGTACAAGCTTTGATATTTAACCGAGGTCCTGGTGCCTTTAGCGGTATCAGAATCAATACAGCAGTAGTGCAAGCGTTGTCTGTGGCGCATGATCTTCCTTGCGTTGGTGTCTCAAGCTTGCAGGCGATAGCGCAGAGCGCGTATCACCAGTATGGTCTGACTGAAGTATATAGCGCCCTTGATGCTCGTATGCAGCAAGTTTATTTTGGTCAATATGCCACAACAGATAACCATCAAGCAGACCGTACCGTCATGCAGCCTGTGTTGAATAGTGACAGCGACAGTACTGAGCAGTTATTAGACTATGACAGCCAAACCGCGCTTAATATTCCTATCGTGGGTAATGGCTCATTACTGTTAAAAGGACAGGATGGGCAAGTATCCCATGAAGATGTCAGGCCAGATGCGGTGGTGATTGGGCAATTAGGTATCGCCCAATTTATCACCTCTGGCGGTACCGATGCTGTAAATGCGTTACCAAAATATTTGCGCAATCAGGCATGGAAAACACTCAAAGAGCAAGGTAAAGCATAGTGATGGCCAGTGCTGTCTCGGTATACTAAAAATTAAAACCGTATTACGCAACCAGTAGGTCTGTGTCTAGGAAAGCCATTGTGGATATCATTTTATTAATTCAAGCTGTCATCATGGGTATCGTTGAAGGTATCACTGAGTTTCTACCCATATCCAGTACCGGTTATATGATTCTATCAGCAGATTTGATGGGATTTTGGACCAAAGAGAAAGTTGATTTATTTGTCGTGGTGGTACAGCTTGGCGCTATATTGGCGGTGATTTATGACTACTGGGGCAGATTGTGGCAAGCGTTAATGGGGTTGCTGACTGGTAAAGCAGAAGGCATGACCAACCCAAGGCAACTTGGGCTTAGCTTGATTGTGGCGACTATTCCGGTCATGGTCGTGGGCTTTACCTTTGCAGACGAAATCAAAGCGTATTTGTTTAATCCTATCGTCGTTGCGATTATGCTAATCATTGGTGGTTTGCTGATATTTTATGTCGAGAGTCGGCCTAAGACCATCATTGCGCAAGAAGCAGAAGATGTTGGGTTAAAAACGGCGTTGATGATTGGTCTACTTCAGTGCCTTGCCTTGATACCAGGCACCTCACGCTCAGGAGCCACTATTATTGGGGCGCTATGGCTTGGCGTCTCGCGTAAGGCATCAGCTGAGTTCTCCTTCTTTTTGGGAATTCCGGTGATTGTGGGTGCAGCACTATTGGACTTGATCAGCCATGGCGATGTATTGACCAACAGTGAAGATTGGCTGGTGCTGGGAGTCGGCACGGTAGTGTCTTTTATCGTGGCGTTATTGTGTATCCGTCTGTTAGTGGCGTGGGTGAGTCGTCGTGACTTTACTATTTTTGCTTGGTTGCGCATTATTACTGGCATCATCGTATTGGTTGCTGCTTGGGGCTTTGGATATCAGATGGCAGGCTAAATGTTTATGGTGGGTTGATGGCGCGTTCGATAATAGAGGTAAGTGGTAAAAAGGATGATGGTTATGACGGCTTTGCCCCAAACGTGCAATAAGACGAGTGCGCTTATACATTGCCAACTGCTTTATGTTGATGACAATCAGCACGCACAGATTGAGAGCCTACAAGCATTGATCACTGAGCACAAACTGCCACTTGCTTTACACACTGAGCGTTACACAGATAAATTAACGCAAAAACAGCGCCAACATCTTAGTCAGACCGCAACGCACCCTATATTGTTGTTGGATAAAAAAAACACGCTGTCATGGCTAAGTGGTGGACTGAGCGTCTCACCTGAATGGGATAAACTACAACGCCGGGTGGTGAGCGCGGGGCGTAAATCCGAGTTATTGCTACAAGCGGCGAAAATCACATCGGACAGCCGCGTTATAGATGCGACTGCTGGTTTTGGCCATGACAGTTTGATACTAGCCAGTACGGGTGCTCAGATAGTCATGCTTGAGCAGCAGCCCTTGATGGCGTTGCTATTGCTCGCAGAGCAGCAGCGTATGAACGCATTGGCAAATTGGCAAAAGCTCATGGCGCGTTTACAGGTTATTAACACCGATGCTCTCGCTTATTTTGCAAGGGTGAACAACGCCTCTGTCTCTGACAATCACAAGGCAGTTGACGCGGTGTATCTAGACCCGATGTTTCCAGAAGACAGCTATCAAGATAGCAAAACGGGTAAAGGCGCTAAAGTGGGTAAGCACATGCAAGCGCTGCATCAACTGGCACAACCTCCCACAGCAGACGAAGAGCTGCAATTGCTGCAAAGCGCGCTCGCAGTGGTAAGTCAAAATGGGCAAACATCTGGCCGAGTCATCGTAAAGCGCCCGCAATTTGCGCCGCTACTTGCTAATCAACCAGTCAGTGAAAGCTGGCATAATGAAGCAGTGCGTTTTGATGGTTATTTTGTCTAGCGGTTATTTTGTCTAATGGTTATGGCGATGAACGATGACGCATCATGCTTAAATAATATGGTTAAAAAGCTTACCGTTAATGGATGTAGGAGCAAGGAATGTCAACGCTAATCATTTGGATCATGGGCGCCATTTTATTACTAATAAACATCATGTTACGTACTCGAATTCTGCGGCTGGAAGCACGTCTAAAAGCATTGAGCAATCCACAAGAGCAGTTGGCATTTTTGCGTCAGCAAGCATCAAAAAAAGAGAAGGTTGCCGCTATCAAAGCATTACGAAAACAGTATCCTGAGATATCGCTGATTGAAGCAAATCGGTTATGGCAGCAAATATAGAGACCCGCACACAATGATACAAACTCGATCCCCCCTGATGTCTAAAGAAAAAATCTATGCCTACCTACAGCTGACGCGCTTCGACAAGCCAGTAGGTATTGAGCTGCTCTTATGGCCAACGTTATGGGGGGTGCTGCTAGCAGCAATGGGTCAGGCCCAGCAGCAAGGAGTGACGGCAGGCCTACCCAGTCTTAAGATATTTGTGATATTTGCGCTAGGCGCGACTTTTATGCGGGCGGCAGGGTGTGCGATTAATGATTTTGCCGATCGTAAAGTAGACGGTCATGTGACTCGTACCAAAGGTCGACCGTTAGCCGATGGCCGTTTGTCTGCTCAAGAAGCCATCGCGGCTTTTTTAGTATTGGTAGTACTGAGTGCCAGCCTGCTATTACTATTACCTGTTGCCGTGTTTTATTGGTCACTTGCGGCCGTCATACTGGCGTTTATTTATCCCTTTATGAAACGCTACACGCATTTGCCACAAGTGTTCTTAGCGGCGGCGTTTGGATGGGCGATACCGATGGCGTATGTGGCGGTGCAAGGCGCCCCTGATGTTTGGTGTTGGCTGTTATTTCTCGCGTATATGTGCTGGACAGTGGCCTATGACACCCAGTACGCTATGGCTGACCGCGAGGATGATTTAAAAATTGGGGTTAAATCAACGGCGATATTGTTTGGTCGCTATGATGTGGTCATTATTTCTGTACTACAGACCTTATTTTTACTAATGATGGGGGCGGTACTGTGGCACTATTTTGCGCCCACCAGCTTGGGCATTACGCCCATATTTGGTTTGGCGTTAGTGGCCATGATGTTTGCCAAACAAAACAGCGCTTGTGCCAGTCGTCAGCCTTTGGCCTGTTTTCAGGCATTTCTAGCCAATATCTGGGTAGGGCGCTATGTCTTTGCGCTCATAGCAGTCGCTTGTATATGGACACGCTTTAATGGATAGATTTTCAAAACTAAAAAAGTCCGCTAACCCTCATCCCTCGGTCATGGATTATCAGGCAAAGCTCGCTGAGCATGGGTTAACACGTGAGCAAGTCATTGCCATCGAACGTAAACTGGCAAAGTTTGCCAATACGATGGATTCTCTCGTGCGCATTCCTTTTACCAAGCAAGGGATGGGTGCCGATGCGGCGCTTTCAACCATTCCGCTGGCAGGAGATCTAGCGGGGCTGGTGTTAACCGGTTATGCCTTTATATTGGGTCGTCAACTGGGGGTGCCCACGCACAAAATGACGCCTGCCGTTAGACTGGCGCTGATTGACATGGTTGTTGGTATCGTGCCTGGGATTGGTACGTTGCTGGACATTTTTATTCGTCCCAGCCGTAAGACCTTGGGCATCGTGCACGAGTATCTTCAAGTTGAGTATGGCATCACTGAAACCATGCATATGGATCGACCATTTTTGCATGAGTCGCTAGAAAGTAAGCAGCAGCAAAGTCGTTTTTGGCGCAACCCAATCATTGCTTGGTTATACTTGCATATTCCTGATATGCTGGGATTGATCGTTATTGTGTTCGTTGCTTGGGGATTGTGGGCCGTTATCAGTTGGCTTGTCAGCCTGTTTGGGCAAACAACGGGATTTGGTTAAGTAAAAATCGTCTACCAGTAAGCATAGTCAGTTGAAAATAAAATCGATACGTTAATATCATCGTGCGAATGGGATAAATTTTTCTTGCTTGCTGTTCGCAGACGTGACAGAGGCTGCAAAAAATTCATCCCATTCACTCTGTATCGGTTTTCAATAGAATCGACTATAAGATGACAATAAAAAGGCGACAACGATAGTTATGGTTGCCGCCTTTTTTTGGTCTAAAATATGGTGGTCATAGAAACGTACGCGCAGTGACTACTCAGTGATGACTTCTGCTTCAGCACTAACGGCATCAAAGCTGGTGACGTTGTTGTTTTGAATAAAATCGATGGTGCCACCACCTGCATGACTGACCAGCTGCATACTCCCATCACTTGAGCGATAAGTAGGGTTGTTACCTTGGCCTTCGGGTGCGCTTAGCGTTATTTTGGGTTTATTGGGTAGCGTCACAATGGCATTAAGCAGGCCCGCTGCTGACGTCTCGAAGACAACGGACAAAGACTCTCCTGCGGCGCTTTTATAGCGCACATCAGTGATTTGTGCGCCTTTGATGGCTTGGTCAGGATTGGGCGCAGCACTAGTATTACTTGATGTTGGCTTATTAGCCTCAAGGTTGTCTTCTAGTTGAGTTCGGTTGATATCGCGCTCAGCATCTGGTACGGACTGAGCTGAGTTGTCCGTTGTATTTTCACCATTCCCATGACTCTCAGGCACATTGATATTGGTCGTCACTGGCGTTGTCTGCGTGCTTGTTTCAGCGGGCGTCTCATTGGCCGTTTCAGGTTCTGGCGACTCTTGGCAGGCCGTTAGCAGTAACAAGCTTAAGAGAGCCGCAAGGAGTGGTGGATAAGCGGACTTAGAGGCTAGGGGGTTGGTGTGACTCTTCATGTTAAGGTTTTCGTCCGTTAAGCGCGCTTTACGCGTTGTGTTAGCAGCACAGTACTGTGTCTACAGATGCTTCATCGACCCTAAGTGCTAACCGTGATCACCAGCTTGCGCTCGCCACCATATTTTTTCATATGGTCTCTGTGTTCACACAAATAAATACCTTGCCACCTTCCTAATCCTAACCTACCGTTAATCAGTGGCACGGTTAAACTGACCCCAAGCATCATGCTTTTAAAATGGGCTGGCAAGTCATCCGAGCCTTCTAGTGTGTGGCGATACTCCGGCTGATTGGCGGGTGCGATTTTATTGAGCCACTCTTCGGTGTCGAGTCTGACATCTGGATCGGCATTTTCATTGATCGTCAGACTGGCTGATGTGTGCTGCAAAAACAGATGTACCAACCCTACTTTAGAAAAAGGGGGTATCAACTCATCGAGTGCCTCATCAATCATTGGGGTGATGATATGAATACCACGCGCATAGGCAGGGAGAGTAAGGGTGGTCTGATGATAGGGCATGTAGCTCTCGCGTTATTACAATCAATATCAATACTACAAGATCGCTGCAGTCGTTGAAAGCGGTGGCACAAATAATTCAAACGCTACTCAAATCCCTCTAATCGAGCGGGGTCTGCAAACGCGTACGATGGGGCGATAGACGTGCCAACATTGCCGTTGATAAGGGTGTAAACGTTCCCAACATCATGTCTGTCAGCGCCTCAGCGCATAGGGGCGCGATGGCATACCCTTTAGCACCCATCGCGCTCATGACCCAAGTCCGTTTGCTGTCGATTAGTGGGCCCACTATCGGATGATAATCGGGTGTTTGGGTACGAATACCTGCGCGCCCTTGCCACACGCTAACATCGGCTGGAATAATAGACGCCATCTCAGGAATGGCGGTCACCAATTTATCGCGGCTAATCTGATGCTCTTCACGGCGGATATTTGTATCGGTGTCATTGCGTATAAAGCTTGCGCCTAATAAAAACTGAGGCTGACATTCTTCAATATCGTTCAGCTGTCCGTCCCCCGTTTGCGCGGTAAACAGCGCACAGTAACCGCTATATTTCAGTGGTATTTTGGGTAATTTCGCGAGTTGCTCAATCGTGGGCGTAAACCAAGAAAGTTGACCACGAATTTTACGGCAATCAAAAATACGTTGGTCTAGCTGATGGCTCTCAAAAGCTGCGCAAATCACCACATTATCAGCCGTCATAGACCGTTCAGAATTGTCCGGATCACTCCCGTGAATACAGACATGGTGCTCTGACTCGCTAATACGATTGACCTTTAATGGCTGAAAGCAGATGAAAGGATGCGCCAGTATGGTGTCTTTTAACGCTTGTGGATTGACCAACCCAGACTGTGGTAAGTATAAGTTTTCTGATAAATCTTGCTTTTTTAAGCCAGTAATATTCTGTGCTCGTTCACTAGGTAGCGTGGTGGCCATGTCATCGGGATAATCAGCGATTTGCTCTGGGCCAATATTGGCTTTAATCAGCAGGTCAAGGGCGCCAGTTGGTTCAATTACGGGTGCCAATTTTTGCTGTTCAGCACTCTCATTGAACTGACGATATAGTCTGCTGCTATAAAGATAACCCATCGTATGCAGGTGTTCATCGACATGATGAATCGGTGTCATCTTAGGGGCGAGTAGGGCGCGAGGGTTGCCTGATGCGCCTGCCAACGGAGCAGACTTGTCTAACAAAGTGACGTGAATACCACGATTGGCGAGCGCCCAAGCCATGAGCAAACCTGAAACACCAGCGCCAATAACGACGCTATGAGTGGGCAGACGATCAGCGTTGTCGATAGAGCCTGAGTCGCGGGTACTATCCTCTAAGCTGGCAGCATCAGCCATGATTGCGGTTAGCATCTCACGCTTGCGCCCAAAGCCTTTGACCTTAGTAATTTGAAAGCCACATGCTTTTAACGCACGCTTAACCACACCGGCACAGCTATAGGTGGCCGCAGTCGTAGTGGGACGTGATAAGCGCTGTATTTGGGCAAAGATACTGTCAGCCCACAACGTACTATTACAAGAAGGGGCAAACCCGTCTAAAAACCAAGCATCAACATAGGGGGCAGGTTTAGTCGACTGATCTGATGCCAATTTGCTCAAGCTCTCAGCGGCATCGCCAAACCACATATCCACGGTTAGGTTATCAGCAAAGAAGTTCAAACGATGACAGCCTGCGATAAGGGGCGGGTAAGCTGCTAAAAGTGGCGCAATAAGCTCTGTAAGTTCAGGCGCGCGCTGCCCCCACAAAGCAAGTATCTGCGTTAATTCTACAAGTGGTATAGGGAATTTTTCAGTGGTGATAAAATGCAAGCGTGCGCTCGCTAACTGTGGATGCGTATCGCGCAGCTGACGCCAGAGTTGCCACGTTGCCAAAAGATTTAACCCAGTACCAAAACCCAATTCAGCAATCGTAAAGCATTGCTTCGGTCCAAGCGTTGCCAGTCGTTCTGGCAATTGGTTGTGTGCTAAAAACACATGACGTGATTCTGCTAGGCCGTCCGCGTGCGAGAAGTACACATCATCAAACTCACCTGATACCGGCACTCTATTGCCCGTGTCATCCATTTGCCAGTCAATATTGGCAGGAGTAATGATGTTTAATGGGTCACGATTTGGCTTTTGAGTGGTAGACATGGGGCGTTTCTTAGGAGCGTTGGTGACTTGGTTAAGGGAGCTTAGGCTTGATTAAATATCAGACTGGCAAATACAGCCCTTATATAGAATGCGTTCATAAAAACGAGCCATACTACCAACGTTCACGGCGTACAAACACCAGCCAAGAGATAAAGATACCGACCAACAAACTGATTAAGACAGTAAAGGCACCGTACAAAAACAACTGGCCTTTACTCTCATAGATCAGGATGTTTGCTTGGGTCTGTAAGTCGTTCACTTGGCGTTGAAGCTGGGCGTTACGGCTTAACAGCTCTTGATTGGCGTCAGACAGCGCCTTATTAGAGGGTTGTAACTGTGCTGCTAATAGTGTGTTGACCGTGTTTGGGGCAGCGGGCGTCGGCGTCGCGGTACCCTCTTGTTCTGCTACCGCAGGCGGCGTCGACGAGGGGGCGGCATTATCAGTCGTATTGGCGGTTGGCGCCGCGTACACTGATAGAGTCGCCAATAAGATCACGCTTGCGAAGCCGGTTTGACAGACACGACGGTTTAGTGAAAATAACCCCTGACTCACGATACGGATACCTTTTCTGACGGCTTGTTTTTGGGTAGGGTTTCAGGCTGATTACTAGGTGCTGGTAGCGCTTGAACAAAGGGTTTGACGTCCACATGACTGTAGACGCCATCACGCAAATAGGGTTCGGCGCTTGCCCAAGTCTGGGCGGCATCAAGGGAGTCAAAGTCAGCAATAATCACACTGCCTGACATCTCGTTTTTACCGTGTTCAATGGGGGTTGGTCCGGCAATGATTAATCGTTGCTCGCGTCCCAATGCTTGTAAACGCTCAACATGCTCAGCCCGTGTCACTTGACGTTGCGCACTGCTGCCGGCGACATCGTGACCGATAATGGCAAATAAGGACATGGTGCTTCCTCGATAAATAGGTAAGAATAAAACGCTATCATCCTTAACAACACGTGTAATCAATATTTATGATTAAATATTGTCGGTATTAGAATTTAGAAATAGCTGGCTGTTATAAGACAATATAAAGTAATACAAGTTATTTGACGGTTTTGTCAGTCAGTGCGGGGTTGAGATGCTTTTTTAACACAGCAAACTGGGCGACAACGAATACCAGCATAATTGGAATCCAGCCGTAGGTCTTAAAGTTAATCCATGCCTCATCTGACATCGTAAACGCTGTGATATAATGCAAAAAGCCCATAAAGGCAAAAAATAGGGCCCAAGCGACCGTGAGCTTTTTCCAGCCGCTTAACGTCAGAGTAAATACCTCTTTCATCGCAAGCTGCATCAGAGGCTTATTAATAGCGGCACTGATGAGTAGTGTCAAAGCAAATATACCATTGATAATTGGTGACTTCCAGCGCAGATAAATATCATCGCGCAAGAGTAATGTGCCCCCACAGAACAAGATGGTTAGGAGTAAGACAACCCACTGCTGCTTATCAAATTTGCCTTTTTGGCGGATAAAGTGAATCGCATAAACAACAAGGGTGGCAACGAGCAACGCGCCAGCTGCTGCTAAAATACCGTTATAACGAGCGGCAACAAAAAAAGCAATTAACGGAATGAAGTCTAATAAGGCTTTCATAGCAAATAGGATGTCCAACAAAAACGTATGGGGTAGTTTACACGTCTACTGCACCAAAAAAAAGCAGTCAACACTATAATCGTCTTATATACCATACCTTAGCCTTTTTCCACATATTTTGCCGCAGTACTACTCATTGTCGCCAGTACCTTTAACTTGACAACCCACTTAAAATCTTAAGGCCAGCTTTATGAAAATCGATTTACATTGTCATAGTACTTGCTCTGATGGCACCTATAGCCCAACGGAGGTGGTACAACGTGCCCATGCGGCCGGCGTCAATGTATTGGCGTTGACCGACCATGACACGCTGGCAGGAATTGATGAGGCGAGAGCTGTGGCTGCTGCCTGTGATATGCAGCTCATCAATGGCGTTGAAATCAGCTGTGAGCACACGCTAAGCGGTGGTTATGGCAAAAACAAATCCACCAATAAAATCATCCATGTGCTTGGGCTCGATTTTACGGATCGCGAAAAAATGCATGCAACCTTACAGCAGTTGCAAGACAGCCGGGCGTCCCGTGGGCAGCGAATTACCGAAAAGCTCAGTGAGTTATTAGACATCAACTATGACGAGCTATGGCAAGCCGTCCTTGATAAGGCAGGCGGCAATGCACAGGCAGTAGGGCGTGCTCATATTGGGCAAGTGCTGTTTGAGCGCGGTGAGGTAAAGACCGTCCAAAAGGCATTTGATAAGTATTTGGCTGATAATAAACCCGCTTATGTGGCCATAGAAGCGCTGACGATGCAGCACGGTATCGAGCTGATACATGCTTGCGGTGGTAAGGCTGTGCTTGCGCATCCAACGCGCTATCAGCTTTCAGCGACGAGAGTTCGTAAGCTTATTGAGGAGTTTGCACAACTTGGTGGCGATGCTTGTGAGCTGCCTGCCAACAGTGAGCCGGTGAGCACTCGAAGAATGGTCGATCGCAGTATCGCTGAGCACAATCTTGGCGCATCGATTGGCAGCGACTTTCATGGTAGTAATATGCCGTGGCGGCGTCTAGGTGACGTTCCTGTTTTGAACGCTGAGCAGCAAGGGGTCTGGCAGTCTTTTGCGCGACTGTCTTAGTGCCATCTATAAAAAATTGTCATTAAGCGTAAATAGCCAGCACGCAATCTCAACATTGGCACGGATTAAAAGAAGGCGTCATGTGTTGACGCATGAATCAATGAAGCGTATTGATAACTAAGACAAAAGTTGCCACACTAAATATATCAGCTTGCAAAGACAGGACAATTTTACCAATTCTCTGTTAAAAACACTCGGTTAAAATGACTAAACTGATTGTTTTTAACAAAGAGCCGTCTAAAAAAATGTCGCTGTCAGTGCTATGGTTGAACATTCAAGACCTCTCATAACTCTCACTGTCTGTGGTAGCCCTATTATGGCTGTATCAATATCTCATCTCGGCTACAGAAAACTCTCTCGAGTGATTTTTGGGTGGCAAGCTGCTGATAGGACCTCATTGCTGGCACTGTTTATATTGATGGAAGTCGCCTCACATTGGCTCTGGTGTTTGGTCGTCTGGTGGCGCCAAGATGTGTATGCCCCTTATGTGAATATGACACTGCTGTACCCTTTATGGATTGGGGTGACACTGATGGGGGCGTACTCTTTTTGGATGGTTAGCCGCTTATCGCCCATCCGAAAAGACAATGACGCGTTGCATCAATGGCAGGCCATCTTAGTGACACTCTACAGCACTTATATTGCTGTGGTCATTGTGGTCATGGGTCATAGTAGTTTGGTGGCTGGGGTTTCGCTGGTCGGTGGGGCGATGTTGGCGATGATGCTAGTACAGCGGCGCTATGTATGGCGCGCGTTTTTAGGGCATGCTGCTGTGATTTTAGCGGTCACTCTCCTGCCTTACTTCGGCGTGACGTTACCCAATCTACGTCAAATGTCCATTAGCTCTTTTCCCTTAGGTACTTATAGCTATCTCACCTATAGTGAGATGACAGCCATCGAAAATGCGGTCTCTGCTGCTGCTTTGCAAAAGGGTGCGCTTAGCTGGGACAGTTTAAGTCAACTGCGCTACTCGTCCGCATTTTTTTGGCGCACCACTCACATCTATATGGCGTTACCAAAAGCCATTTTTATTATTTATATATTTCGTGCGCTGTTGTCTATATTAGATGAAAGTAAAAAAGAGACGCTACAGCATGCCAATCAAGATGAGCTGACCCAGCTCAACAGTCGCCGTTATGGTTTGACCCAAATGAAGCAAGCGTTGAAGTCGGTCGACAATCAGCAAGACTTTAGCGTGATTTTACTAGATTTGGATTGGTTTAAAGACATCAATGACAATTATGGTCACGATGTTGGTGATTTGGTTTTGGCGGAAGTGGCACAGACGCTACGACAGTTTTTCACTGATGAGGCGATCGTTAGCCGCTATGGTGGTGAGGAGTTTTTGATTGTGCTGCCAGACACGAAGCACGATAGCGCCATGCTCATTGCTGAACAACTCAGACGCAGCATTGCTGAGCAGGTGATAACGGCCGATGACGATATCACCTTTAGGGTAACCGCCAGTTTGGGGTTATATACCCTGACGCATGGTGCGCGTTCCTGCATCAAGCAAGCACACGCAACACTGGTCCAAAAAGAAGCAGAGAGTGAGATTAATCAGTCCCAAAAGGTTAAGTTGCGCCCCAATAAACGCGGCGCTAGAAAAATCTTAACCGCACAGTTGCCTCAAGATATTTGTCAGCGCTTAATCAGTACTGCCGATAAAGCGCTGTATGAGGCCAAAGGCCGCGGTCGTAATCAAGTTGTGAGTGCCAATGAGATGTTGGCAGAAGAAAAAAACAGTGTGGAGGCACTTTATAATAACTAAAGGGCTGATATTACTGAATTTCACACGTTGTCTTTGTCACTGTGACCTGCTTAATTAGGACGTCAATTGCTGTACCAAGCTTGCCAAGACGCTGGTCGCAAAGCTACCGGTCGTTAAAGTAAAGCTCAATACAAGCGTCTGTTCGTCTGACCACTCCCAGCTCATTGCAGCAATAGGCAATCGCAGTGGTCGTCGTTGTGCTTTAATATCGCGCTTCTCTAAGCCTGTGGCTAGTTGTGTTAATAATGGACTGTTCTGCACTGTCTCATTTTCTACAGCGGCGGCGGCGCCACTGACTTTATCGTTACCCACGCCCCATAAAACGCCCGTTGGGTGAATATCACCACTAGCAAGCCGCGCTCGCAGGGTCTCGTCTACCTCTTCACTCGTAAATATCGATCCCGAGCCATCTAAGTTAAACACTTCTCCTGTTAGACCCTCATGCCAACTGTCATCTCTGACTCGTGCTGCCAATATCTCATTAAATATCAAACTCCGCGCAGCCGATAGCTCCATGGTGTTTTGCTCACGCGGCGCGCGCTTGCGTTTGCTTTTTTTGGGCTGCGGTCGACTGTCTGGTAGAGGACGCGCAAACAATGCCAGTGCCTCTCTAATATTATTGCCGTTACGTCCAAAGCGCTGCGGGCCAAAATAATTGGGCACGCCACTTTTAGCGATATGCTTTAAATGCTGCTCAACGCTTTGCTTATCAGACGCTTCAGTGTGTTCCTCGTTAGCACTTGTAAACTGGATATTGCGCAAAGTAATGACAAACTCATTGGCTTTGTGCGTGCCGCGATTGAGCTTTTTGTTATGCCACTGTTGGGCGAGAATGGTGACTGATTCATGCTCTGCGACATCTAGCGGGGCAAACTCACTTTCTGGCAACTGCTTTTTGGGAATGCGCAGGCTAAACCACTGTGTGGTCAATGCATGGCGGTCCTTGAGTCCTGAGTAACCCACATCACGTAATGGAATCTCGGCCCACTCTGAGAGTAATTTGGCAAGATACGCCGTATTCATTCCTGACTTTTGGATGTGTAGCCATAAATGCTCTCCCTCGCCAGTGAAGTCTAATGGCAAGATTTCGTTGACCACAAAGTCGGTTGCACAGGCTTTATAACTTGCTTGTTTTAACGGCGGCTGCATCGGCTGAGGTAGGTGTGCGGTGTCAGTGACGGCTGCAATATCGATATTTGAGATATCAAATGCCTCATCCTCAAACGTGGACGGAGAGTGGGCCGTAGGGGTTATATCTTTATCTGGAGAAGTCATAAAAGGGTCTTTTATTTTGATGATGCGTTTTAAAGAGAGGGCGTAAAAGTAAGAATGAAAAGCCAAGCATTACGTTTTGCAACGCAGTCAGCATACAAAAAAACATCGCGCATGAAGCGAGCTTGCTACTATCAATGCATCGCGTGTGTAAAAAGTCGGTGAAGAAACAATCGGATAAGTTAAAAGTGTCTGGTTCAGTGTGCTTATTTTTAATCCGACTAAAGAGGACATTATTATAACGGTTAAGGACGCATTATGACCAAGGCAATGATCAATACAGTCACCATTAATAAAGCTGATATTCCAAGTGGTGGCATGAAATCTTATAAACAAGATGACGATAGTATCATTTTGGTCACTCGTGATGAGGATGAGTTTAGTGCATTTGATGGCAAATGTCCGCACGCTGGGGCAGACTTAGGCGACGGCTTACGCTGCGGCAATCGCGTGATTTGTCCTTGGCATCATGCGACTTTTGATAGCCGCGATGGCACACTGCTAGAGCCTGTTGCCACTATAGGGCTTACTCAATACGAGCTGACTGATGAGGGTGATAGCTTGACTGTACATACCTCAGCGAGGATAGACAAGACGGTGGCAAATGACAAGCTGGCAAACACACATACTATGATCGTTGGTGGCGGCGGTGCAGGGTTTATGACAGCCAATCAGCTGCGCCGTACCGGCTATGCGGGTAAAATCACCATTATTAGTGCTGATGATAAAGTCCCTTACAATCGCCCTTTATTATCCAAAATGTTTTTAACCGGCGACATGGATGAGCAACATTTAATGCTGGGCGGCGCTGATTGGGCCAATAAAAACAACATTGATTTGCGCTTAAAGCATACTGTAAGTGAGATATTGCCGAATGAGCATACGATTTTGGTTAAAAGTGAGGACGGTAAACATGAAGAGCAAACCGCCGATTTTTTGGTGGTGGCGACAGGGGCTGAACCAAAGATACCTCCGTTTAAAGGGAGTGAGCTTAATGGAGTGTATACATTACGCAGTGTGAATGACGCCAAAGACATCAAAGCGGCAAGTCGCGGCAAGCACGTCGTTATCGTCGGGACTGGCTTTATCGGTATGGAGGTGGCCTCTTCACTGATGCAAGTAGGGGAGATCGCCTCTATTACTGTCGTTGGTCGTAGCGCGCGGGTACTGAGTCATATCGTCTCCGAGAGCATTAGCAATGCTGTGATCGATCTGCATAAAGAAAAAGGTGTTACGTTTGCATTTGGCGCGGACGTTGACAAAATTAATGAGAACAGTGGTAACGTCAGCGGCGTAACCCTGTCTGATGGCACCAAAATTGACGCCGATATGGTCATATTAGGTACAGGCGTGACCCCGCGTACCGCCTTGCTAAACGAGGTCAATGATCCAGATGGCGTGCAAGTAGATGAGCGCCTGCAACTGCGCGATGGTGTCTATGCGTTGGGCGACATCGCCCACGCGACCAACCAGATGGGGCGCATGCGTATCGAGCACTGGCGCGTGGCTTTGCAGCATGGCATGGTAACGGCAGCGGCTATCTTGGAGGAAGATAACGTAAACGCTTTAGAGGAGCGTATTCCGTTTTTTTGGACCGCGCAGTACGGTAACAGCTTGCGTTATAGTGGACATGCGACGACCCATGATAAGGGGATTTTGTTTGGTATACCCAGTAAGTTCGACTGTATCGAATACTACTTTGATGATGAAGAAGAAAACACACGGGCAAGCGCTGCTCTCTCACTGGGACGCGACAAAGAGCTGGTCGCCTTCTCTGAGCTACTCCGCCGTGGTCATGCCCCAACGCGCGCGCAGATTGAGGCTGGATTTGACATGATTGACCAAGCGCATGCGTTATCGCGCTAGCACTCAAAACGGATAAGGATTAGTATTTAGGCTGGCTTAGTGATCTGAGCCAGTTTTTTAATATACAGATAAAAAAGGAAAATCATCATATGGATAAGGATTCGGTATTTTTACGTCAGGCCAAAGCGGATGACATGGAGGCACTTGAGCAGTTACTCAACCGTTGTTATCGGCAGACAGAAGGGTGGACCAATGAGGCGGATTTAATCGGTGGTATCCGGATTACGCCAGAGGAGCTGGCGAATACCATTGCTAATCCAACGCACTATCTCTTCGTCTACCCGAAAACGACGACAGGCAATCGTGATGGCGAGGAGACAGGTGCGTTATTAGGCTGCATCGCGGTCGATATAAAAGCCGATCATGACGTGAATAAAAATGTCTGTCATAAAAAAGCCTACATCGGCATGTTTGCGGTCCATCCTGAACTGCAAGGGCAGGGCGTTGGTCATCAGATATTGCAGGCAGCAGAGACGTTTGCAGCGCGCCATTTGCAGACAGAAGTGCCAACGCCTCATAAAAAATCTGCGCGTCTGACCATGTCTATATTAAGCCATCGGCCTGAGCTTTTGGCTTATTATCAGCGCCGTGGCTATCAGTTGAACGGTAATAAGATGCCGTTTCCAAATGATGGCAACAATGGCGAGCCAAAGCGTCAAGATTTAGAGTTATTAGAATTAGAAAAATTCGTTCACGCATAAACGTGCGCTTGGTTAACCCCAAAAATGGCCAAAAGTCATAAACAGGCCAATACTCAGCAGGATGAATGCCACAATAATTAAGCGCTTAAACCAGTTAAACGCTGGCAAGCGCGTGGCATTGTCGTCAGACATAAGATAAGCAAATAAAAACAACAAGCTTGCTGCCAAGGTCATGATTCCAAGACCAATCGGTAATATAAACAAGTACACCTGCCACACAGTCATCTCTCAACGATCATTATTAATCGCATCATAGCAGTAACGTGATTGTGCTGTCAGTATGAATAGCACAAAACCAAGCGCGTGCTATTCTCCCGCCAAAAACAGCCCACCATCTAAACGATCGCCCGACGTCTATAAAACAGTAGGCCAGGAATGGACAAGCCCAGCACCAATCCTGAGGTCACAAACAACGCCTCAAACAAATACACCATCATTTGACTAAACAGCTCGTCTGAAAAGCCAAAATAGCCAATCTGCACCATACTGACCATCGCCTTATAAGCGGCGATACCGGGCATCATACAGATGACGCTGGGTGAGATTAAGGCTTTGGGCGGTAGGGTGTATTTTTTAGAAAAGTACACGCCCAAAAAACTGGCAAGCATCGCCCCAAAAAAGCTGGCAACCACGATGTGTACATGCTGATAGACAAGGGCAGTCTTTAGTCCAAAGCCAAAAGCCGTCATGAGCAAACACGGCAAAATATAGCGTCTGGGGACCGTGAACATAAGCGTCCAGCCAAGGGTAATGATGCAAGACAGTACAACGGTTTCAATGAACCACATCTCAAAACCCCCAGTGCTGTATTTGTAGTAAAACCAGCGCCATTACGATGCCAACGCAAGCGGACAAAGTGAGCATATAAGTAAATACCGCACGGCCAACGCCAATATTGACATAGCCTTTTAAGATATCTGAAAAAGAATTAATCAAAGGAAAGCTTGGTACCAGTAGCAGCACGCTGGATGCCACGGCAATATCGGCATTATTGCCAATATCAAAATAATAGGTCGTCGCCCCAATTAGTGAGGCAATGAACGCGGTCGCGATGACTGCTATAAAGGGATTAAAATGGTGTTTGGCCAGATAGATACGAGTGAACATCGCGACCATACCCGCGATAAACGTCACGGCGGTAATCGACCAACTGCCGCCGTTAAGATAGGCAAACGCCGCGCAAGACGCACCAACAAACACGCCCACCAGCCAGGTTGGATACACCGTCTTATCTAGCTCATCAAACGCAAGCGTGGTGCGGTCAGTCAGTTCAGGCGTGAGCTTATTATTATCTAGCTTGGCGTTATTTATAGCGGCTTCGGTTTTATTGACGATTTGCTGTATTTGCACCAATAAATTGACGTTGATGCTCTGATTGATCGTGTCTCGAGTGGTGGTAATACAGCGTTCATCACAGATAGTGGTCAGCGTTAGGGCATTAAAATTGAGCGAACACTCTACGCTGTTCATCCCCAAGGCCAGCCCTAGGCGTTTGGATAAGTCCACCACCACGGCAGACTCAGCACCATACTGCATAAGGAGTAGTCCGCAGCGCACGCACAATCGGGTGATGCGCTGCTGCTGGACGTAACTGATAGAAGTCATGGATTGGATACGCAACTTGGTGATTGATACGCTATTATAAAGGGTCTGGATGCTGACGCGCACACATTGTCAGGTATTAATTATATTTGATGCTACTATAAAAGTATAAATGGTTTTGGCAAGGAGCATAAAATGCATATCGTTATTTTGACACTGACGTTTTCGTTGCCCGGCTGCAGCTCGCTAAAAGAAAAGCGCCAACGTATGGGCGGCTTGCATGCGCGCTTTGGCAATACGCCAAGTGTCGCGGTGTGTGAGAGCGGCGGCCGCGCGCGCCATGATGCCAGCGAGTGGACGTTTGTGATAACAGGACTGTCCAAACGTGAGGTCGAGTCGCAGTGCAGCCAAATTGAGGAGAAAATAGAGCGTACGGTAGATGCGCGGGTGATGAATGTTGAGAGGGAGTTTGTTTAGGTAGTTCGTATTTGTGGGAAGCTAATCACGCTTTTCGCTCATATCTTGGTCGCCCACTAGAGCGGTGACTAATAGCCAGTAGCATTCCTGTTATATCGATACTGCTCCTAGCTAAGTCACCTCAATCAGTGGTGAACCAAAAATAACCGCTACAATCGAGGCTAAACAGCCCCTCAAGGAGACTTTCATAAATTAATGATACTGCGTGTAAGATGAAATGATGCTTATCAGAAATTAATATTTTTTACATCATCAATTAGCTGAATGATATCATCAGCTGTTTCGGCCACCCACTCTTCGCGACTCTTCTCATTGATAATATCGAAAAAATTATCGTTAGGGTTTTTGAAGTTGACTGGGCGTTGAGGGTAAATCTGACCACCTAAATTCTTCTTTTTGTCTTGATACTTCCAGTTTTTATGTAGTTTCTCAACTCTTCCTTTGAAATCTTTCATATCGCTTGGACATTCTGGAAGACGTCCATCCTTGTCTACTAACGTTATGCTGTAATACAAACGATGATTTAGCTCAATATAACAATAAACTCCTAGGTTATCTTTTTCGATTATTTTATAGCAAAGTCCGTATGTCTTAGCTTTGCCTTTCGTGCCACCCCTTAAGAAGTATTGTTTGACAGCTTTTTCTTGGCTATAGTGAGACAGTTGGTTATCACAGAAAGTAAACTCTAGATTTTTCTCGCTAAAATAAGTCAATAACTTATCCCACATATCATTCTGAATGTTTTTTTGAATAGTTTCAAAGTTTTGGCTTAGTTCATAGACGGTTTTAAAGTTATTATCATCTGCTAGAAAATCTATATATTCTTTTTTCATTTTTGCATTCCTTGTTTGACCTGTAATTCTAGCAACGGTATTGATGTACTGCTCAATAGTCTGTTCTATATGCGGACAATCTACTACCTTTGCCTTACATAGTTTTAAAAAGTTAAAAACATCTTCTTTATAGCTAATCACGCCATAGTCTTCATTACTAATATCTCCCTGTCCATAGGGCGACACATCATCCCCAAAACGATTTAAATATACTATGTAAATATTTTTATCATCATAGCCTAACTCTTGGCAAGCTCTGTAATATTTAGCCAGTTGACATTTCTGATCAAAAGCATAAATCTTGTTTTCGATAACAATAACGTTGTTTTTGTTTTTGAGAATGATATCAGCTCTACCATGATCTGAATTACGAAAACTATATTCAATTTCACAACTGTAGTCATCTTTAGGGCTTAATTTTTCTCGATTCCATTCTTGTGTTGTTATGGCATGATTTAATACGGTTTCAATGAATAATTGTTGAAAGTCTGCTATTTTATGACTAGCATTTCTATTGAGTAACTCGGCAAGGAAACGAGAGTGCAAACCAACTTCTTCGCCTGTCTTACGCAAGATTGTAAATATATTAAAATCTTGTTTTGTATCATTGTAATTCTTTAGAGAGGCTTGTTCCTTATTCTGTAAATTTAAAACATTTTGTTTAAAGTTATTGTTGAGCATAACGATTTTCCTAGTGGTTTTAATTTAAATTCTCAAATTAAGTCTATCAAACTAACACATACATCAATACTTTCTAAAACATGACAAAGAGTTCGTTACTATGAGCAGTACTTCTAAATATACAATGAGTGACATTCCTAATTACAAAGAACCTGAAGGATTTATGCTCATCACAACAGGTCAAATAACTAAGAAGGTAGCGCAAAATATTGGTAAAGATAGATTCAATAAAGCCTCTGATAGATATTTAAAACTCGATATCCATGATTCAGATTTTAAAATATTTAGTTTAGATGATTTAAAGAATATGACCGAAGTCGATAGAGATCAGCAACTCAAAAGTCAAAAAGTAATTATTTTCTTAATTGAAAATGAAGCTTCCTTTGATGCTTTGTCTGCCTTTCACGAAGAAATAGCTTCTATTAGAGCATTAACTTGTGCAATCGTACCTTCAACTATAGATGAAATAAGCGGCTTTAAAACTGAACCAAAAAATATTTTGAAAAATAAGATTAATAGACTGTCATTTATTCCTACTTTTGCTATACCTTTCATCACATCACAAGCCAAAAACGATTTTGTAAACGATATGAGCATTGAGGATTATAACTTTTATCATTACTTTATAGATTCAGTTGTAACGACAGTTTGTACCGTGTATAGGCAGGATGACTCTATGATTGGCTATGACTTTAATGATTGGAAGCATATATTCAGCGGCAACAGACTACTAAATATACTTCCAACAATTTATGCAAGCGAAGATAACAAGGATAGTTTCAAGAGTAATTATTTGGAAGGGTTAAATAAAGTTGGAATTAATATGACTGACATTAAAAATATAATATGTGTAATGAGTGCTAGTAGACCTCCTAGCTTAGAACAAACCTATGAAGTAACCGAGGCTATAGAGAATGACTATGCTATTTTTTGTACGACAACTATGAAGCTTACTCAAGATTTAGCTATTTTTGAAGACCCAAGCATAATAAGTGTCAATGTCGTAGTAAGTATGCATTGTGAAGATGAATAATTAGCAGTATAGAGTAGATTAAATACGACAACCAAGTTTCGGACAACAAAAAAGGCCACTCCCTAAAGAGTAGCCTTTCAATCATTCTCTAACTATTACCTAATTAACTCACTTCTTTCATCGTCTGCTTAAGCATCGGTTTCAAGAACTCACCAGTATACGAGCCTTTCACTTCCGCGACTTCCTCCGGTGTACCTTCCGCGATAATCAGTCCACCACCTTTACCACCTTCAGGGCCAAGATCAATTACCCAATCCGCGGTTTTGATGACGTCAAGATTGTGCTCGATGACGACGATGGTGTTACCTTTATCACGTAGGGCATGCAGGATATGTAGCAGTTTATCGATATCATGGAAATGCAACCCAGTGGTTGGCTCATCCAAGATATAGAGCGTCTGTCCAGTATCACGTTTGGCAAGCTCACGCGCTAATTTAACCCGCTGCGCTTCACCGCCAGATAGCGTTGGCGCAGACTGACCGAGGCGAATATAGCTGAGACCAACATCCATGAGCGCTTGCAAACGACGATAAATCGCTGGAATGGCTGAGAAGAACTCAGTCGCATCTTCAACGGTCATATCGAGCACGTCCGCAATGGTTTTACCTTTATAGTGAATCTCTAAAGTCTCGCGGTTATAGCGCTTGCCTTCACAGGTATCACACGGCACATACATGTCAGGTAAGAAATGCATCTCAACTTTGATGAGACCGTCACCTTGACACATCTCACAGCGTCCGCCTTTGACGTTGAAGCTAAAGCGTCCCGCTTTATAACCACGAGCGCGCGCTTCTTGCGTTTGCGCAAACATTTCACGCACAGGGGTAAACACGCCGGTATAAGTCGCTGGGTTTGAGCGCGGCGTACGGCCAATGGGGCTTTGATCAATGTCGACCATTTTATCCAAATGCTCAAGACCGCTGATGCTCTCAAACTTATCTGCAATCAACGTGGAAGCGTTATTTAACTGAGTCGCTGCCAACGGCATTAAGGTGCGGTTGATTAGCGTCGATTTACCCGAACCGGATACCCCAGTGACACAAGTCATCACACCGACTGGTATGGACAAATCCACATCATGTAGGTTATTGCCGGATGCGCCTTTTAGCTCAATCGTCATCGGTGCTTTTTTGGCTTTGGCCTTACCTTTGACTTCGACATCCATGGTTTTGGCTTTGTGTCGAATGGTTGGAATCTCGATTTTCTTCTCGCCAGACATGTACTGGCCAGTGAGCGAGTCTTTATTTGCCATGATGTCATCGACTGTGCCTTGGGCGATGATATGACCGCCATGGACACCCGCGCCGATACCGATATCGATGACGTGATCTGCTTGGCGAATGGCATCTTCATCGTGCTCAACGACGAGGACGGTATTGCCCAAGTCACGCAAGCGCGTCAGCGTCTTTAGTAGGCGGTCATTGTCACGCTGATGCAGACCGATGGACGGCTCATCGAGCACGTACATCACGCCCATCAGACCAGCACCGATTTGGCTGGCTAGACGAATACGCTGTGCTTCACCGCCCGATAGCGTCTCAGCAGAGCGAGCAAGCGTCAAGTAATCAAGTCCAACACTGACGAGGAAGTTTAAACGCTCATTGATTTCTTTAAAGATTTTTTCGGCAACTTCGCCTTTATGACCGCCAATCTTGAGCGTCTTATAATAGTCAGCCGCATCACCGATAGACAGCTTGACGATTTCGGCGATGGTTTGGTCATCGACACGGACATTGCGCGAGATTTCATTCAGACGTGCGCCATCACAGACATTACAAGTGGTGTCTGCCAAGTATTTGGCCAGCTCATCACGCACCAGATTGCTTTGCGTTTTGGCATAGCGACGCTCTAGATAAGGCAGTACGCCTTCAAAGGGTACGGTTTTATTGGTCTTGCGGCCACGCTCATCGGTAAAGTTAAAGGTGAGCTTTTCTTTGCCGGAGCCGTGCATGATGATATCTTGCTGTTCTTTTGACAGGTCTTGCCACGGCGTATCCATGTCGATTTTGAAATGCTTGCAGACGGTGCTCAGCAAGCCAAAGTAGTAAGCATGACGTTTGTCCCAACCATTGATGGCACCTTGATTGAGCGATTTTTCATGGTGAGTGATGAGCTTTTCGGCGGCGAAGTACTGACGTTTACCGAGACCGTCACAGCTTGGGCACGCGCCATACGGGTTGTTAAAACTGAACATACGCGGCTCAAGCTCAGGCACCGCACGATCACAGACAGGGCATGAGTGCTTGGCTGACATGACTTGATTGTCATCCCCGCCTTCTTTGGGATTGCCATCCATAAAGTGTAGCGTGACCAGTCCTTGACCTAAACGTAGGGCGGTCTCTAAGCTCTCGGCCACACGATTGCCCAAATCATCACGGACTTTAAAGCGGTCAACCACCACTTCGATGGTATGCTTTTTCTTTTTATCGAGTGTGGGTAGCTCATCGGTATCGTAGACATCACCATCGACGCGCACACGGACGAAGCCTTGACCAATCAGCTGCTCAAGCAAGACGGTATGCTCACCTTTACGCTCACGAATCACAGGCGCCAAAATCATGATCTTGGTGTCATCAGGCAAGGCCATGACCTGATCGACCATTTCGGTGACCGACTGTGCCACCATGGGCTCGCCATGCTCAGGGCAATAGGGCGTACCGATACGCGCATAGAGTAGGCGCAGATAGTCATAAATCTCGGTAATCGTACCGACGGTCGAGCGTGGATTATGGTTGGTGGATTTTTGCTCGATAGCAATCGCTGGGGACAGACCCTCGATGCTATCGACGTCAGGTTTCTCCATTTGTGAGAGGAACTGGCGCGCATACGCCGACAAGCTCTCGACATAACGGCGCTGCCCTTCGGCATACAGCGTGTCGAATGCTAATGAAGATTTACCAGAGCCAGATAGACCCGTGATCACCACAAATTTATCCCGTGGAATATCTAGGTCGATGTTTTTTAGATTATGGGTACGTGCGCCGCGTATTGCGATATGGTCATGTGCCATCGGTGATAGGTTTCCTATTTGCTAAAATGGTATTTAAAAAGATATCTAAAATATAAAAAGGTCAATTAAGCTAAGTGAATGGATTCTTTGAGAGCGTGAATGAGTATTTACGTGTGGTTTATTTTAATTTTTAATGTTACTAAGCGAGCTTACTAAGCGAATCTAAAACAAATAAATGTTAAGTAACAGGTGGTGTTTGTTATAGATTTAACCCAATCCTGTCATTTTATCGAGGCGTTCGTCATAAAGCAGATGAGGGAATAGCATTTATGACGCCTTACTTTATTGTCATGATGGAGGCATTATTCAAGGTATGATCCTGTCTTAGATGCACTTGGTAACAAAATTATCGCGCAATATGAATGACTTGGGCGGCTGTCATATGCGATACCGAATCAGCAAGACAAAAGTCTCGGCAACCAAACGATGAATGTCTTATACTAGGGGCCTTGATTTATAGGCTGATGCCTTGATAAACCAGTAGTGCTAAATCAGCAGTACAGCCGTGATAAACCAGTAATGATCAACCAGTGAGGCGAGTATGAATAGCGTAGAGAGACGAGCAATCCTCGGGGTCGGTGGTATTTTTGCCTTGAGGATGATCGGCTTGTTTATGATTGTGCCCGTGTTTTCTGTGTATGGTAACAATTATGCGCATGCGACGCCGTTTTTGATCGGCTTGGCAGTCGGTATTTATGGACTGGGGCAGGCTATTTTTCAAATACCAATGAGCCTTGCTGCTGATAAGTTTCCGCGTAAACCGATCATATTTTTGGGTTTAATTCTGTTTGCCATCGGCGGTATGATCGCCGCAAATGCGACGGATATTTATGAGGTGATTATTGGTCGTGCGCTGGCGGGTAGTGGCGCTGTCTCTGCTGTCCTCATGGCGTTGTTGGCAGATGTGACACGGGAAGAGATGCGTACCAAAGCGATGGCGACGATGGGATTGACCATTGCAACCTCTATCATGCTGGCCTTTGCCTTTGGTCCTTTACTGGTCGGGTCGCTCGGTATCTCTGGGCTGTTTTGGTTAACGTCGGGCTTTGCTGTGTTGGCAATGTTATTATTACTGGTGGTGCCCACACCCCTACGTGTACTCAAGCACAACTTAGACAACAAATCGATTGGTCAACAATTAAAGACCGTGCTTAACATAGGGGATTTAAACCGCTTACACATCGGGGTTTTTGCCTTACATCTAACGATGACCGCGATATTTGTTATTTTGCCGCACCAGCTTAATGAGGTGATGGGGTTATCGGTACGTCAGCAGGGCTTGGTCTATTTGCCATTATTGTTTATCGGCTTTGCCGTTGCGATACCGTTTATCATTATCGCCGAAAAGAAACGCAGAATGCGCCAAGTGTTTTTGGGAGCGATTGCGCTCATGACTAGCGCTTTAGTGTTGCTTGCGCTCGGTAGTCAGATGGGTGTCGGTATTATATTGGGCTTGCTGCTGTACTTTATGGGCTTTAATTTGCTTGAGGCGACGATTCCTTCGTGGATCTCGAAGCGGGCCCCAGTCGCTAATAAAGCCACCGCGATGGGGCTTAACTCCTCCAGTCAGTTCTTTGGGGCGTTTGTCGGTGGGGCGATGGGTGGACTGTTATTGAACCAGCCTAACTTGTTGGCATGGGGCATACTGGCCATTATTATGGGCGCATCACTACTCGTTATTATTCCGATTGCTCAGCCCCCTTATCTGTCAAGTACGACCGTGACTATTCCTAAAAATATCAATATACAAGACTGGTCACGCCAAATATTGGCGGTAGATGGGGTTGACGAGTTGGTGGTGATGGCAAAAGAACAGGTCGCTTATTTGAAGCTGGATAAGACGCAGCTGACCGATGATTCCCGACAAACCCTGTCGCGTTTGGCACAAAGCCCCCTAGATATTTAAACAAAAATTGGTTAAAGTAAAATCATATGATAGATAGTATTTATTGGTACTATTAAATAAACATCAAACAGATTCATCAGATTACTCATAAGTAAGAGGACGGTACCATGCGCGGAGTTAATAAAGTTATCATTATCGGTAACCTTGGAGCAGACCCTGAGGCACGTCAATTCAATAATGGCGGTAGCGTGACCAATATTTCGGTTGCGACATCGGAGCAGTGGACAGACAAACAAAGCGGCGAAAAAAGAGAAGCGACGGAATGGCATCGTATCTCACTATTTAACCGTTTGGGTGAGATTGCTGCACAGTATTTACGTAAAGGCAGCAAGGTCTATATCGAAGGCAGTTTACGTACGCGTAAATATCAGGATCAAAACGGACAAGACCGTTATATTACCGAGATCCGTGCTGAACAAATGCAAATGCTAGATGGCATGAGCGGTGGACAAGGTGACAATGCTTTTGGTGGTCAAAACCAAGGCCAAGGCGGTTATGGCAATCAAGGTGGTCAAAGCAATCAAAATAACTTTGGCCAACAAGCAAATAATCAGCAAGGCGGTTATAATCAAGCAGGCAACGCCGCTCAAGGGATGGCACAAGGTGGCAGACAGAATAGCTTTAATAACAACCAAAGTGCGCCTGCTCAGCAAAATCAATTTAACCAACCGACGCAGCAGCCTGCACAGTCAAAACCTACCGCCATGCCAGATGGTCCAGTAGATGACGATATTCCGTTCTGATGGTTATAAGAGATAGTTTGTAAAGACGATTAAGTAGTTATTGTCTCCTAAACCCTGAGTAGTAAGCCTTAGCTCTGAATAGTATTCTTATATTAGTGTAAATATTGAGAATAAAATTCAGGGCTATTTTTTAATAGTAATATATAAGTTGTTATAAAGATAATATTGTTAATATAGTGTTTGTTATAAAGGAAGCTAAGTAAACTTATATTATGGTGGAATTAATGAAAGTTAAGGTAGTCACACATCCCACTGGAGAGCAGATTCCAATCATACTTGATTATGACGAATTACCCATTCCAGCACCTAATGAGTATTTACTATCTCGTCGTGATAGAAGTACTAATACATTAATCCGTAATGCTAGAGAACTTTCTCTTTTATACGAGTGGCTGTATCGCGAACAAATTGATCTGAGACAGAAGCTTACTGCTTCAGTATCTTTTAACTCTGCTCAGATTAATTCAGTATTGGTTGAGCATCTCAGACAAAATAGAGAACAATCCAAGGCTATTTCACCGATAACTTTTAATCAACGTCTTACTACTGTTAGACAGTTTATAAACTGGTATATGAGTGTGTTGATATCGCAGTTGCCTTATTCATCTAATAAGTTTAAGAGCCTTAGTGAAAGAAAAAGCATTTTTAATGAATGGCTATCTAATTCGTTTATGTCCTCACCACCTAGCAGGAAGTATTTGAAAAAAGGACTAAACAACGAAGAATCTAGCTTTTTGATAAATATATTAGATCCTACTTCTATTAATTCATTTGGTACGAATGAGGCAGTAAAGTATAGAAATTTTATTTCAGTTGGATTAATGATTTATTGTGGTCTACGTCCGGGTGAGCTTCTTAGTTTAAGGGTAGAAGATATTACTATTGGTGCTATATCTTCGGTGAACGTTGTCCGTAGAGAACCTGATATTGGCGATACCAGAAAGCCTAGACCGCAAGTAAAGCGTAATGGTCGCCTATTAGAGATTGGCAACTTGGATTTAGTTAAGTGTCTGAATAAATATATAGTTGATTTGAGAGAGATTCTAGAAGACAAATCAGATTTTGAGTCTGAATACCTGATTTTGAGTGACGAAGGTCAACCCTTATCACAAGCATCCATCACTCAGTTTTTTCATTTGTTGAGAGACAAGTATAACCGAGATCTTCCTGATAATTTGAGCGCTAAATCTTTAAGGCATACTTTTTCTTCTAGAATGGAAATAACAATGAGAGCGTCAGGAGTGTCAGAACAGAAACGTCGAGAAGCTTTAGCGCATTTAAGAGGAGATTCTAGCCTTAGTTCTCAAGATGTATATATTGCTCAAGCAGTTGAAGAAAGCGCAAGAGCTGCGTTAATAAAATATCAAAGTACCTTAGTTGAGGAGAGTTTCTAATGGCACAATTAGAACTATTGATTCAAGAAAATATTGATGCCCAGACTATTACTACTAGGGAAGGCAGTATAGTTGATACATCAGGAGATGAGTGGCACTTACCATATGCTTATTACCCAAATGCAAGCATTGATTTTCGCAAGATAGATAATCTATCTATTAGAAAAGCATTAAATCAACCCCACTCTCAACTTGAAATAAGCAAATCAAACTGAAGAGGCGGATTACCAAGTTTTTTATTGAGTACAAAGCACAGATTGTGTGAAAGAATCTTACGA
>JGI24025J20009_10000142_pt1 | contig 54401 bp, 42 predicted proteins | sample Cruoilmetagenom3_FD_20009 | JGI IMG/M metagenome (IMG submission 20009)
TAAAGTTACGTTTTGGTCTTGTTACCATGCTGCCACCTAGTGATGTCTTGGTGCATATTAGCACCTCTAAGTAGGTGGCCAAATTCACTATGCCACTACAATATTAACCGCATGCGGGAAACGTTGGCCGCTACGATCGGCGATATTCACCGAGGCGCCAGCCAAGTGAACAGCGGCGTCGGGCAAATTGTCGGCGTTAATGAAGAACTCTCGACCCGCACCGAAGAACAAGCAGCCTCCCTGGCCGAAACGGCTTCCAGCATGGAGCAGCTTACCGCCACCGTTAAGCAAAATGCGGAACACGCTGACCATGCGCGCACGCTTGCCACCCGGGCAGCCGACAGCGCTCAGCGCTCAGCGCGGCAGTGACTCAATGTCCTCGGTGACCGCGACCATGGCGACGATTAACGAAAGCGCGACACAAATGAGCAGCATCGTTAACACCATCGACGGCATTGCCTTCCAAACCAATATTCTGGCCCTTAACGCCTCGGTAGAAGCCGCCAGGGCCGGTGACCAAGGCCGCGGTTTTGCGGTGGTTGCCAACGAGGTTCGCCAGCTTGCCAGCCGCTCCGCGTCTGCTGCCCAAGAGATCAAAACGCTGATCGAAGCATCGGACAGCAAAGTGGTCGAAGGCAGCTGCCAAGTACGCGATACCGGTGATGTCATTAACGGCATGGTCGATGACATCAAGCAGCTCAGCACGCTGGTCCAGGAAATTTCGGCGGCCACTATCGAACAGAGCAGCGGTATTGAGCAGGTCAACCAAGCGGTCACCCAAATGGATCAAATGACCCAGCAAAATGCCAGCCTGGTGCAAGAGAGCAACCACGCAACTCAAACGCTTGCCCAGCTAAGCGCTCAACTGCGTCAGTTGGTGGCTCATTTCCATATTAACCAAAACCTGGAGCAGGCCCAGGCATTACCCGCCTCCACGCCTGCCCCACGGGCAGCTTATGAGGACAGCGATTTTTAAGCGTCATGATCGTGAGTGAAGCGCAGCAACCCACGTGAACAGCGGCGGCAAGTAACCTTGCCGCCGCCTTTACTTTAAAAAAAGCTCATGTCTTAACGCCCTAGGCCGATAGAAAAACCGTTGGTTACTTACATCGGCTAGGAAGAACATGACACGCTTAACAACGACGCAAAAACTCTGGGGTACGCTGGGCATCATCTGGATCGCAATGCTGCTATTAGTTGGCTGGCTCGCATTAGAAAATCGCCAAACGATCGAGAGCGAGCGCCGCGACAGCATTCAATTTGTGATCGAGAGCGTACACAGCCAAATTGAAGCGCTGCAAGCCCGTGTGGCCACTGGCGAACTCAGCGAAGAAGAAGCCCAGCAGCGCGCAATCGACAATATGTCTAGCGTTAGCTTTGGGGGCGGTGAATACCTGTTTTCTTTCGACAACGATCTGCGTATCGTTTCCCACCCCAATCGCCCCCGCGGCGAAGACATGAGCGCCTACCAAGATGCCAGCGGTATGGATCTTTACGCTGCATTCCTTGAAGCTGCGCAATCTGGCGGTGGCCACGTAGACTACTACTCTCGCCGCATTACCGGCGATGAGCAGGTGCCCAAAATCAGTTACGTCGCCTACCTGCCTGAATGGCAGTGGTCGCTGGCGGCTGGCGTTTATGTCGATGACATTAACGAAGCGTTTATTGCTGGCTTGATTCGCTCGGTGGTCATCCTGTTGATTATTGGCGTACCGGTAACGTTGCTGATGGGTTGGGTGATTCGTGATGTTTCCCGCCGCTTAGGCGGTGACCCCCGCTACGCCGCCAGCGTCGTGCGCCACATTGCCGACGGCGACCTCACCCAGGTAACCCAGCTTTCAAGCAAAGATCAGCAAAGCCTGCTGTTCGATATTAACCGCATGCGGGAAACCTTGGCCGCCACGATCGGCGATATTCACCAAGGGGCAAGCCAGGTGAATAGTGGTGTAGAGCAGATTGTCGGCGTCAACGAAGAGCTCTCGACCCGGACCGAAGAGCAGGCAGCCTCCCTAGCCGAAACGGCTTCCAGCATGGAGCAGCTTACCGCGACCGTTAAGCAGAACGCAGACCATGCCGATCATGCCCGCACGCTGGCAACTCGCACCGCTGACAGTGCTCAGCGCGGTAGTGACGCCATGTCGACGGTGATCACCACCATGGCCACGATTAACGAAAGCGCGACGCAGATGAGCAGCATCGTCAACACCATTGATGGCATTGCTTTCCAAACCAATATATTAGCGCTGAATGCCTCGGTAGAAGCCGCCCGCGCGGGGGAACAAGGGCGCGGTTTTGCGGTGGTTGCCAACGAGGTTCGCCAGCTTGCCAGCCGCTCGGCTGCTGCCGCGCAAGAGATTAAAACGCTGATCGAAGCATCGGATAGTAAAGTGGTCGAAGGCAGCCGCCAAGTTCGCGAGACCGGCGACGTGATCCATGGCATGGTCGACGACATCAAGCAGCTCAGCACGCTGGTGCAGGAAATTTCGGCGGCGACTATTGAACAGAGCAGCGGTATTGAGCAGGTCAACCAAGCGGTTACCCAAATGGATCAAATGACCCAGCAAAATGCCAGCTTGGTGCAGGAGAGCAACCACGCCACCCAAACGCTTGCCCAGCTAAGCGCCCAGTTACGTCAGTTGGTGGCTCACTTCCGCATTAACCAGAACCTACAGCATGCTCAGGCAAGTCTACCCACCGCTTCACCCGCCCCGCGGGCCGCTTATGAGGACAGCGATTTTTAGCCTTTGTCATCGCACAGATACCCCTTCATGTCATTGCGAACGCAGTGAAGCAATCTCGGGTTGGCTGCCACCGCGGGCTGGGATTGCCGCGTCGCTTCGCTCCTCGCAATGACATAGGCACGTACATTGCGAAGCTGTTCCCTGCGACATGGCAAACCGTCTCCCTTCGTCATTGCGAACGCAGTGAAGCAATCTCGGATTGGCTGCCACCGCGGGCTGAGATTGCCGCGTCGCTTCGCTCCTCGCAATGACATAGGAAGGTTCATTGCCAACCGTCTCCCTTCGTCATTGCGAACGTAGTGAAGCAATCTCGGGTTGGCTGCCACCGCGGGCTGAGATTGCCGCGTCGCTTCGCTCCTCGCAATGACAGAAAGAGAAGTTCCTCGCGGCGTGGCGTTAATTGCCATAACAAAAAAAGCGCCTGATAATGGCTTATCAGGCGCCCTTCAATATTAGCAATACAAGAAGTTTTAAACCTTGCCTTGGTTATCCAACTCGACCGCTTCGTGCATACGCGTTAACAGGTCGGGCACGGCCGCCTGGACGCGGTTCCAGCTGGGAATAAAGGGCCGCTCTCGCGGGTTGTCCAGGAATAAGTTGCCTGCTTCCAGCAGGTTGCTGGCGAAGAGTTCGACCGCCTGCTCTTCGCTATGGCGATCGAGGCTCAAACCGTTCATGGTCGCATCGTGGTCGTAGGCTTCGATCAAATCCAATGCAAAGCGGTAGTAAGTGGCTTTGAGCGTGCGGAAGTCTTCGCTGCTAAAAGTAATCCCTTGCGTGGCCAACTTGCGATACAACGCTTTGGAGATATCCAAACTCATTCGGTTCAGGCCGCCGTTAGGGTTCTCTTCACTTACCGGTTGGTGCTTGTGGTCGTAGGCATCGGCGATGTCCACCTGGCAGATCTGGCGCGTCGAGTAATTACGCTGAAGTTCCGACAACACCCCGATTTCCAGCCCCCAGTCGGCAGGGATTCGAATGCCTTCGAGCACCTCGCTACGCATCGCAAACTCGCCCGAAAGCGGGTAGCGGAAGCTATCCAAATAGTCGAGATACGCCAGCGGCCCGCAGACGGTTTTCAGCGCCCGCAGCAACGGCGTCACCAGCAGTCGAGACACCCGGCCATTGAGTTTGCCCTCCGCAATGCGGGGGTAATAGCCTTTGCAGAAGCTGTAGTTGAAATTGGGATGGGCGACCGGATACATCAAGCGCGCCAGCAGGCCGCGCTCGTAGGTAAGAATATCGCAATCGTGTAGCCCCACCACCGTCGAGCGGGCTGACGACAACATATACCCGGCGCAATACCAAACATTGCGCCCTTTGCCAGGCTCCAACGAGCCAAGCCCGTGCTCTTCCAGCTCCGCATCCAGCGCTCTCAGGCGCGGGCCATCGTTCCATAAAATGCGCGTATGCTGTGGCAGGCGCGAAAAAAACTCCCTGGCGAATAAAAACTGCTCACGGTCGGCGCGATCCAGACCAATGACGATCTCATTGAGATAAGGCACTTTAACCAGCTCATCGACTATCGCTGACAGCGCTGGCCCCTCTAACTCTGAAAACAGTGACGGTAAAATCAAGCCCATTGGCCGCCGACGAGCGAACTGGCATAGCTCCTCTTCTAACGCCTCCACTGAACGCTTCGTCAGGTTATGAAAGTCAGTAATAATGCCGTTTTGATGAAAGTCACTCATGCGCTTGCCTCCCTGGATTCGTCGAACTGCTCTTGATTAAAGAACGGCTCTCCCACAACAGCATCCCCCTTCTCCGCCGTCGCTAAACGGCGTTCGTCTCGCCCCCACCAGTGGGCCACCCCCTCAGCCCAGCCGGTTGGCCCGGTTGCTTGCGTGCGATAAAGCGCAATGTTACGCGGCTCAACCACTAAGTCATGACACCCACGAATCACCACAGCCTGATCCACCGCCTCAAGCATAGAAATATCATTGGGCCCATCTCCCAGGCCTAACGAGAGAGGCGTTCGCCCCCTCAACGCCGTAAAGCGCTTGACCAGCCACTCCACGGCGCTGCCCTTATCTGCTGCGCGCCCCATCACATGCCAGAAACGACCGCCTTGAGTAAGCTGCAGGCCATCTCCTTCCAAGGCAGCACGAAACGTTTCCAAGGCCGCGTCGCTGTCGTTCCACAGTAGCGGCTCGCTGCCTTCCCGCTGCCGCGCATCACGGGCGCGGGGCTCATCCAATCCCGTCAGTTCCATTACGTCTTTTACACTCAACTCCCCCATGCGGGTAAATTGAACGTTCAAGCGCTCGCGCCATACCTTTAAACGCGCACGTATAAAACCGATATCCACCCCAGGATGTTTGATTACCACGCCATCACGACCACCGCCAGGGCGGTCTAACCGCGCATGGCACCAGCCTGGCGGCAGGCCAATCACCGCCCCATTTTCGGCAATGAACGGCGTCGCGGTGAGGCCGAGCGCTTCGCGCAAGGGAATCAACTCCGCCCGGGTTTTACTGGTAACCGGAATGACCGGCACGCCCATTTGCTTAAAACGAGCCAGCCATGGTGCGGCCGGGCTGAAGTCATAGGTGTGGTGATCCAGCAGCGAGCCGTCTAAATCAGTCACCACTAAACGCGGCGGCAGCATCGGGTCGGCTGATGCGGTGGGTGAAGATGGCGATGGAGAAAGCGGCGCTGAAAATTGATTTGATTCCGGCATGGCACTACCTCTTTTCGGTCTTAGCGCATCATCGATGTATTTGGCTAGGATAGCTAATCGCTAAGTCCCGCAATGGTTCGGCTAAGAAAAAGATAGCAAGTTATAAGCCAAAACGTAGAAACGTCGTTTTAGCAGCAGGTTACGACGCATTTGATAATGCCCCGCGAGCTGATTCCTTCACAGGCACCAAAAAGAAGCAGCTCAAAAGCACCAAAAAGGTGCATGAAGCACTTTAGTGCACTTTTCGCGTCGATAAACGTAAAAAAACTAACACAACACTTGGCAGCGCTGCATAAATAGCTATACTGACCTTGTACCCACTGGTTGTCCTGTACACCCCTCACCTGATGCCAGTGGGCTGCAGTGAGCCAAGCCCTTTCTACCCGCCTCCCCCGGCGGGTTTTTTTATGCTGGAAAAGTGTGATACACCGCGGGCAGAGATTGCCGCGTCGCGGCGCTCCTCGCAATGACATATGGGCTGTCATTGCGAACGTAGTGAAGCAATCTCGGGGTGATGTGCCACCGCAGACTGAGATTGCCGCGTCGCTGCGCTCCTCGCAATGACATATGGGCTGTCATGGCGAACGTAGTGAAGCAATCTTGGGGGGATATGCCACCGCAGACTGAGATTGCCGCGTCGCTGCGCTCCTCGCAATAGCGTGTGAGCTGTCATTGCGAACGTAGTGAAGCAATCTTGGGGGATGTGCCACCGCAGACTGAGATTGCCGCGTCGCTGCGCTCCTCGCAATGACATATGGGCTGTCATTGCGAACGTAGTGAAGCAATCTTGGGGGATGTGCCACCGCAGACTGAGATTGCCGCGTCGCTACGCTCCTCGCAATGACATGGGAAGGTAGAGCCCTACTCCACATGAATAACGACTTCAACCCGCCGGTTACGCGCACGCCCTTCTGCGGTGGTATTGCTTTCCAGTGGCCTGGTGGCTGCCAAGCCTACTGCGCGTAGGCGCTCTGCATCGACGCCTGACGCTTCGAGCGCTTCCACAATGGCGATGGCGCGCGCACTCGAGAGCGCCCAGTTGGAAGAGAATTCTTCAGTGTTGATCGTTTGGCTGTCAGAGTGGCCTTCCACCCATACTTCGCCGTCGTAGCGCTGAATCGTCTCCAGCAAGCTACCCACTAGCGACGACCCATCGTCGGTCAACTCAGCCGTAGCGGAAGGAAACAGCAGTTGATCCTGCACGCGCAAACTGATCCCCTCGTCCACCCGTGACACCTCAACGCCTTCCAGGTCGGGCAGATACGTGGATTCTTCAACGCGCTGCGACAGCGCCTGATTCAAAGCCAGCGCACCTGATACCGACTCATCGCTAACCGGTTGCACGTTCACCGGCGGCCGATCGGTCAATACCACCATGTAATCCGCCAAGGGTGACGAAAAATCATCGCTGCCAGCGGGCATCAACAGTTTGGGCAAAGTGATGGCGGGTACAACGGGCGCCGGGGGCGGTGCGGCCAAGAGCGGAGGAACACCGTGACTAACCCGCCGGGGGCGCGCAGAAAGCGGCGGCAAGCCCGCCACCCCCAACGAAGCACTCACCGCCATAGGGCTCAGCCTTTCACCACGCCAGGTGTGAAGCGTCGCGCGGTCAGGCATCGCTTGCGCTAACGCCTCGGGTAAAGGGATTTCAAGCGGAGGAACCGATGGGTTAATCTCATCTTCGGCGGTATCGCCAGCTAACCATTCGGGGCCAGCCGCGCCAGCGGCTGCGATGATGACCACGAAAAGCGCCACCAGCAGGGTCATAATATCGAGATAGCTAATCATCCAACCGCTATTGCTATCGCTTTCCTGATAAGCCGACATCAGCGAATCATGGCGCGGGCCGCTGCGGTGATCTTCAAGCATTAATATGGTCGCTCATTCAAGTTTTGAACCTCTTGGCCGATGTAGCTAGGTAGATCTGATCAAGTGCGCCGCGCTAGGCAGTTTGAAATCAGTACCTTGATTAGTATTGTCAATCAAATCCTTCGCATCAGATGCGTTGAATTAAGCACGCTGAATCAGGTACTTCACATTAAGTATTTCGAATTAGGCTCACTGAGCTGGCTATTTCTGAATCATTACACCGAATGAGTCATGGCAAACTAAGCATCAGGAAAACTAGGCATCAAGAAAACTAAGCATCAAGAACAGTCTATCAAAAGCCGTTTTGTAGCGAAAAAAGGAACCCGCAGGTGCGCACCCGTCCCTCATTAAGTCGTTTACCCTATTTCATACGTCCTGTTGGTTTGGGGCTGGCAACGCTAATGCTCAGCGGCTGCTTTTATGCCAATACCTCACAAGCGCCCGTTGCCGTCACCTACCCCTACACCGAGCAGCAACGCATGCAGGCTGCCCACCACTGGGATGTGCTCGCGCGTCACGAAGCCACCAGCATTTTGCAGCGCGAGCGTGTCCGCAATCGCGACTTACATATCAGCGAAGCCGACCATGGTGAGCTCCGCGCCTACAGCGGTGGCGAGTTCGAACGCGGCTTTCGCACACTGCTTACCAGTGAGCTGGTCTCTCGCGGTGCCAATCTCACCACGGTACCAACGACCAATAGCGCCAACATCACTATCGATGTGGAAGTCGTCGAGCACCGGGACCGCGATTTTATCCGCCCACCGATAGGCGCTTTCACCGCGCTTACAGCGGGTATCGCCGTGGCGACCATCCCGTTTAATCAGTGGAGCGAACCCGCCTTGGGGCTGATTCCGGCGGGCATGCTCGCCGACGTCACCAGCGGCAATTGGACCAGCACCAGCAATGAAGAAATTATCGTGACGACGCAAATTATCGACGGCGAACGAATTCTCTACTCATCTTCCAACATTTACTACATTAATGCGGGCGACCGCCGTCAATATGCCCCGCATCGCGTGCCCCAGGCGCCTACCACTCCCACCGTTCCCCTTACTGATACGTGGTAATGTCATGCTGATCACACTTTTTAAGGCGCAGCGCGCTTACGCTATCAGCCGTATGGCGTTCTTGAGCACCGCACTTCTGCTACTGGCAGGCTGCAGCGCAATGGGCAATGCTAACAACACCGCCGCCGAACCGGAACCCGATCTTTCTGAGCTGGTGCACGCCGCCGCCGAACAGATGATTGCCAACAACCCGGACCTGACGCGCTATAGCCCGATGATTGCCGCCACGTTCGTCAGCATCGACAACCTTAGCCAATCTTCCACGCTTGGCCGGATTAGCTCTGAAATCATGGCATCGGCACTTTCGCGCCAGGGCATGCAAGTGCGTGAAGTCAAAATGCGCGACAGCATGTTTATCGAGGAGAGCGTGGGCGAGTTGATTCTGTCACGCCAGGTGCAGCGCCTCAGCGCCCAGCACAACGCCCGCTCTATCCTGATGGGCACCTACGCACAAGGCCAGGACTACATCTATGTTAGCGCCCGAGTAGTACGCGCTGGCGACGCCATGGTGCTCGGCAGTGCCGATTTCCGCCTACCGTTAAATAACAACACCCTCAGTTTATTAGAAGGCCAAGGAGGCTGGTGAGGACTTAAACGCCTAACCATGCTTCCATACTGAAGGCCACTCCTGCCTTACCAAGTACACATCGCCCGACAAGTCGGGCTCCTACAATGGCTCGGTGCACGCATAAGGTTTTGTAGGCGCGCAATTCATTGGGCGATCAGCAAGGATCGAGGCACCGTAAGTGAATGCTTCTAGAAAGCCTGATCGCCCGGCAAGTCGGGCTCCTACAATGGCTGGGTGCACGCATAGGGTTATGTAGGAGCCCAATTCATTGGGCGATCAGCAAGGATCAAGGCACCGTAGGTGAATGCTTCTAGACGGCCTGATCGCCCTGTAGGAGCGCAATTCATTGCGCGATCAGCAACGATGCTTCTAGAAAACCTGATCGCCCGAAGAGTCGGGCTCCTACAAGGGCTAGGTGCACGCATAAGGTGTTGTAGGAGCGCAATTCATTGCGCGATTAGCAACGATCGAGGCACCGTAGGTAAATGCGGGTAGTAGGCCTGATCGCCCGACGAGTCGGGCTCCTGCAAGGGTTGGGTGCAGGCATCAGGTTTTGTAGGAGCGCAATTCATTTCGCGATCAGCAAGGATCAAGGCACCGATGATAATTGCTTATAGACGGCCCGATCGCCCGACAAGTCGGGCTCCTACAAGGGCTGGGTGCACGCATAGGGTTCTGTAGGAGCCCAATTCATTGGGCGATCAGCAAGGATCAAGGCACCGTAAGTGAATGCTTCTAGAAAGCCTGATCGCCCTGTAGGAGCGCAATTCATTGCGCGATCAACAACGATGCTTCTAGAAAACCTGATCGCCCGACGAGTCGGGCTCCAACAAGGGCTAGGTGCACGCATAAGGTTTTGTAGGAGCGCAATTCATTGCGCGATCAGCAAGGATCAAGGCACCGTAGGTGAATGCTTCTAGACGGCCTGATCGCCCTGTAGGAGCGCAATTCATTGCGCGATCAGCAACGATGCTTCTAGAAAGCCTGATCGCCCGACGAGTCGGGCTCCTACAAGGGCAAGGTGCACGCATCAGGTTGTGTAGGAGCCCAATTTATTGGGCGATCATTATTGATCCTGCCCACCAAAAATCACTCACTCTCCGCAGGCAAAACAACACTGATGGATCGCCCGGTTTTATGGGCCATCGCTTCAATGGCGGTTTTAAGCACGCGCTTGGCCTCTGCATCACCATGCACTAGGCGGATTTCCTGCGGCCAGTGGCGCATGCGCTTGATGAAATTGAGTAAATCGCGTTGGTCAGCGTGGGCGGAGTAGCCGCTAATGGTGGTCACCCCGGCGCGAATATCATAACGCTCGCCATCCAACATCACCCAACCCCCCTGGGGCCCGTAGCGCTGTATATCGCGGCCCGGTGTGCCCGCGCCTTGGTAACCCACAAACAACACCTGGTGGCGCGGGTCGCCCAGCATGGCTTTCAAGTAATTAACGACCCGCCCACCGGCGCACATCCCGCTGGCCGCAATCACCACCGCGGGTCGGCCGCTTTCGGCTAAATAGCGAACCGTTTGCTCATGGGTTTCATGGCTATCGACGGTATACAGCGCAGCGAAGTTGAGCGGGTGCCGCCCTGCCTTCAAGCGCGTCTGCGCTTCAGCGTCCCAAAAGGGTTTTAAATCGCGGTAAACCCGAGTAAAACGCGCCGCCAACGGCGAATCGACGATAATTTCCAGCGACTGCCACAGCGCATCATTGCCCGCCCGATGAATAATGCCCTCTAACTCATAAAGCAGCTCTTGGGTGCGCCCAATACTGAAGGCAGGAATAATTACCGTTCCCTGATTCGTCATCGCCTGCTCGATCGCCTTTTTCAGCAACGTCGCTCTTTCATTACGCCCTTCGTGCAGGCGATCACCATAGGTCGACTCCAGCACCAGCACATCCGCCCGAGCAGGCGATTTCGGCGCAGGCAGCAAAGGCGAATTGGCCGCCCCCAAATCACCCGAGAACACGACCCGCTCACGGCGCTTTGAACGAGGATCGGCTAATACCACCTCAACGTAACTCGACCCCAGAATATGGCCCGCCCGCTGCAGTTTTATCTTCATACTTAAAGAGGAAGACTCTTCTACGGTGTGCCACTTCGCATAATCGATCGGCACTAACTGCTGCTCGACCCGTTCTAAAAACTGCTCAATCAAACGCGAATCACGGGTAAAGCCGATTTTCAGCGCATCTTCAATCACTAGCGGTAATAGCTTTGCCGAAGGCTTCGAGCAAATGATGGGGCCGGTAAACCCCGCCGCCAGGAGATAAGGCAGCCGCCCCACATGGTCGATATGCACATGGGTAATCACCAACGCTTTGACCGTGGAAATATCAAAATCGATCGAGAGCTGCGCGAAGCTATCCTGCTGGGCGTCTTCGCCTTGGAACAGCCCACAATCGATTAACAGTGAAGACTCACTCTGGCTGAAGAGTTGATGGCAACTACCAGTAACGCCGCTGGCACCGCCGTGATGAACGATCGTGGATAAGGAATTCGATATGGAATGTGTTGCCATCATCAGCTCTCCAATTAACGTCTATAGGCCATTAGCTTTATTAAATAAAACTAATACCACCTCGACGATGCAATAAGAGAGCACGAAAGGCAATATTTAGTTAGCAAAAACCCGCCAACACCTGTTGGGTGATGGCGGGTTTACAAGCGCCTGTATCAGCGGTTAAAAAACAGGCTCAGCGCTTAAAAGGTATAAGTAACACCCAGCACCGCGACCGGGAAGAGCGGGAACTTATCGATATCGTCTTCAAGGCTTTGCTCTTCAGCACGAATATCATCGCGTAACTGGGGGTTGAGCGCTTCGAAGTTACGGCTTGTGCTCAAAGACACATCCACATTGGTGGCCACAACGCCGAACTCAGAGAAGAATGAGAACCCGCTCTGGTGAGAGCTGCGCCAGCCAAGCCCTACATACGGCTGAGTGCCGTCTGAGACGGTCGCAGTCCCCACGACCGAACCAATTTCAGCGGCAGTATAAGTACGGTCATTGAATTCGTAGGTGGTGTCGTTATCCGGTGTGCCGACCACGTTCGCTTCGATATCCGGCATCATGATGCCTGCCGATAAAAAGAAGCTGCCGCCAAACGGAAAATAATCCAATTTGACGCTAGACGCTTTCATTTCAAAGTCAGCGTCGTAGTTGACATCATCTTCATCGAAGTCGGTGTCGTAATCCAAACCATCGGTGTAACGGGCGGTTACCGCTAGGTTTTCATGGAAACGCCAAGAGGCATCGGCACCAAAGCCCGTGGTACCCGCAATAGCGGAAACAGAAACCTTTTTATCGTACGCGAAGCTAGTCCCGGCGAGCATCGTCAACGTGACAGCGCTGACGGCTAATGCGAGTGTTTTTTTCGTATTAAGCATCGTTTTCATTATCCCTTGAAATTTATTCGGCTGTTATTGTACGGAGACCCCACCATACAGCGTTTCCTGCTACTTATGCGTCACTCCAGGCATGAGTCCGAACCAACAAATACTACTTCAGCATTCGTAAATCATGTGTAGCAAATTGTTAATCCCGCCATCTGAGACTACTGAGATTTCTAATCCAGTACAACCTACGTTGACACCGTCATTAAGTAGCTTCAAAGGCACTCATGACGCCGGACTGACAATGCGCATAGCAAGTAGCCTTATTAAGTTGAATGATGCTGCCTAGCGCGTACCGAGAAACACCCCCACAGCACGGCAAGCAAAAAGGCGTACATCATCACCCCACTGTTATGAGTTAAAAATGCCTGCGAAAAACCGAAATCGATAAAAGCAACGGGAAGCAGCACACCCGCCACCGCAAGCGCGCGTAATTCAAGATTGGTAGCAGCGATGTGCCGTGCAAAAAGCCGCATTGGAACGAGATAAAGGGCTAACAACACCGCCAAGCCCACCACGCCACGCTTGGCAAAAGCATCGATGAACTCGTTATGGGCATGGCTATAGTGGGTCGCGATAGGATCGATCATCCCATTATTGGCCAGCATTTGGATGCCTGCTTGATAGCCATTATCGCCCCACCCAAAGAACGGCTTTTCCAGTATCAAGTGATAGGCACCCTTCCACATCTCAAAACGTGCCCCAAGGGAGGTCTCAGAGGTTTCCCCCGACACATAAAGCGCAATATCACTAAACGCCTCTTCCACCCTTAGCTGAACGCCGGTTTGCGGCAGGAAATAGACCAGTAACCCACCCAGCACCACGGCAATCAAGGCGCCTATCTTCAATTGACTCGGTAATTGGTGGCCATAACCCCGATAAAGCACCAGCAGTACGAAGGGCAAGCCAATCCAGCCGCCTCGGCTACCTGAAAACAGTGAACCAAGCATGCCTGCCACGGCCCCTACCAATAGCAAAGCGACCCAGCCCGTTCGGTGCGGTTGCACCATCGCCCAACCTAACCCCGCCAAACAGAGAATCCCCAGCAGCATGCTCAAGTTGCCAAACTGAATAACGAAGGTAAAACCGCCCGCCCGCAAGGCTCCCTCGACCAACTTCTGCCAGCCAGCCCAACAGCCTGCCCCGATAGCCCCAAGCGCCAAACCGCTCCACAGCCAACCCAAACGGGGTGGGCAAGCCATCACTAACAGCATGGCAGGCACGGCCAGTAGAAAGCGTATGGGCTCATCGAACCCCCGGGTGCCTTGGCCATCCCACCACGCGGCCAACATGCCAATGAAGGCGTAAGCCATCAACGCCGCCATCACTAAGTAGTCCTGGCGTTTCAATCCAAGCACAGGTTGGGTAAACAATAAGAGCCCACTGGCCAGCAGCAGCATGACCGCCCCCAGCGAATAACCGCTTGGCACGATCAACGCGATGGCGCCCAGTAGGAATACTGCCAGGCTGGTATAAGCGCGCATGATCGCCGCAAGAGAGAAAGGAGAGGCATTGGGTAAGCTGGGCATAGCTGTTCCATCAACTAAGTAAGGGGTAAAAACAAAAAAGGTCGGCACAAAGGCCGACCACTTTAACATAAAGATCTTAATTTGAAGGCGCACACCATCGCGAAGATGGCTTCGCCCGGCAGCTCAAGCACTACTCACTTGGCTAGATTGCTCAATAGGCATTCGGGTTCACAAACCCTTTGAAGATGGTCAGCGCGATGATGCGTAAATCCAGCCACAATGACCAATTGTCGATATACCAGAGATCATGTTCGACGCGGCGTTCCATCTTATCGAGGGTATCAGTCTCCCCCCTGAAGCCGTTCACTTGCGCCCAGCCGGTCATTCCCGGCTTGACCTTATGGCGTTTCATATAAGATTCGACCAGTTCTTTATACTGATCATTGTGTGCTAACGCATGGGGCCTCGGGCCAACCACGGACATTCTGCCTTGTAGCACGTTGTAAAACTGGGGCAGCTCATCCAAAGAGGTACGCCGCAAAAAAGCACCAAACTTGGTGACTCGAGGATCACCGCGGCTTGCCTGCGTGACATGGCCACTCGACTCCTCATGAACCTCCATGGAGCGGAATTTGTACACCTTAAACCGCTTGCCATTGATACCCATGCGGTACTGCTTAAACAGCACTGGGCCGGGCGACTGGCATTTAAGCACCAACGCAATCACCAAGCAGATCGGTAGCGATGCCAGCAGAAAGATCGACCCCATCACCACATCTTCGATTCGTTTCAAAAACCGCGCCGTTTCGACCATGGGCGTCACGCTTAGGTCGATGGCAAAACGCCCCGCCACTTCGCTAATTTGGTGATTCAATAGCTGAATTTCGCCAAACTCAGGGATAAACCGCACTTCCACCGTTTGATGCCGCAAGCTATGGACAATTTCACGCACCGTGCTGCCCATCTCCAGCGGCAGGCAGATCCAAACTTCTCTGGCCTCGGATGTTTCCACGCGCCGCGCCAAGCACTCCAAAAACGCCTGATCGGGCGCACCCTTCAACCGCTGAACACCCGAGATAGCAAAACCCTCGCCAGGCGATTGGCGCATACTCCTGGCCACGTTGAGCAAGTTCGAGCCTGGCCCCACCAGAAACACCCCGCGCAGATTCTGACCATGGGCGCGGGCATACTTCAAAACCAACATAATCGTGACGCGAACACCGCCTGCCAATACCAGCGAGATCAGCATGGTCATGCCCAGCCATAGGCGCGAATAACGCACCGATGCATCAGCCAGGTAAATAATCGAAGCAGCCGCCAGCGTGCCCCCTACCCAAACCCCCACCAAGCGAAACAGAATGGTGGAAAGCCCAGTGGTACGCCAACGAACGTAAGCATCGTCAATGAAGTTAGCCATCACGATGAAAACAGAGATTAAGAGCAGCCCGACGATGAAGCGCTCATGCACATCGAAAGTGCCAAAGCGTATGTAGTGAGCAATAAAGCCGCCCACAAAGACCAGAAACGAATCGATAAACGGTACGAATACTTGAGCGGGGTAGCGCTCAGTGATGGGACTACGTTTAGTTTGCCTCATTAAGACTGCCGCCTCTCATCCAACTGATCTAACAACTACTCGACCAAGTGTTGGAATTGCTTAGCTACTAGCGGCTTAGCGACTATGTCCATAGTGCCTCCATGGTTAAGCACCTCTTTGCTACAACATTATAAAATAGTAGGCAGCTTAACCTAATGATCGCTTGTTAAACGCCAGTAGCTTGAACACATGATAAAAACGTCCGCTATCAACACTGAGTGATGCGGACGCTATTGCACAGAGCTCATCAACGGTTTACATTAACGCATAAACACATCAGCTGAAGAAAAAGAACTCCCGGCCTTGTCCTTCTCTGAAAGAGCGAAATCAACCGCTAAAACTGGCCATTCGATGGCTAATTCTGGATCATCAAAACGAATGCAACGCTCTGAACCTGGGTGATAATAATCAGTGGTTTTGTACAAAAAGTCAGCCGTTTCAGAAAGTACCACAAAGGCATGACCAAACCCTTCCGGCACCCAAAGTTGGCGGCTGTTTTCGGCTGAGAGCTCAACCCCCACCCACTGGCCGAAGTGTGGTGATTCACGGCGTAAATCTACCGCCACATCCCACACGCTACCTTGTACAACCCGAACCAGTTTGCCCTGAGGCTGTTCTAGCTGGTAATGAATACCGCGTAAAACGCTCTGGCGCGAGCGGGAGTGGTTATCCTGCACGAACTCACGCTGGCAGCCGGTGGCCTCTTCAAAGGCCTGTTGGTTAAAGCTTTCCATGAAGAAGCCGCGTTCATCACCAAACACCTTAGGCGTTAAAATCACCACCTCAGGCAGGGGGGTTTTTTCAACCAGCATTAGTGGCCTCCTTTAGCATCCAAACGGTGCAATAAGTATTGGCCGTAGCCGGTTTTGGCGAGGGCTGTGGCGCTCTCACGCAGCTCTTCATCGCTTAGCCACCCTTGCTGCCAAGCAATCTCTTCCAAACAAGCTACCTTCAACCCTTGGCGGTGCTCTATGGTTTGCACGTATTGGCTGGCTTCCAGCAAGCTGTCATGCGTACCCGTATCCAACCAGGCAAAGCCACGGCCCAGGCGCTCAACATGCAAGTCACCGCGTTCCAGATAGGCGTTATTGATGCTGGTAATTTCAAGCTCACCACGCTCAGAAGGCTTCACCTGGCGGGCAATTTCAACCACATCGTTATCGTAAAAATAGAGACCAGTGACCGCATAAGGTGATTTCGGCTTAGCAGGCTTTTCTTCAATAGAAACGGCCTTGCCGTTCGCATCAAACTCCACCACACCAAAACGCTCAGGATCTTTGACCAAATAGCCAAACACCGAAGCACCGCTTGCCTGGTCTGAAGCATGCTTTAACTGCTCGGAAAAGTGCTGACCATGAAATATATTATCACCCAGCACCAAGCACACCGGCGCATCACCAATGAAATCTTCACCAATAATAAATGCCTGGGCTAAGCCATCAGGGCTGGGCTGAACAGCATATTCAAAACGCACGCCGAACCAATCGCCATTGCCCAATAAATTTTCGTACTGAGGCAAGTCTTCCGGGGTGGAGATAATCAAAATCTCCCGAATACCCGCCAGCATTAATACCGAGATCGGATAATAGATCATCGGCTTGTCGTAAATAGGCAGCAGCTGCTTTGAAACACCGCGCGTAATCGGGTGCAGGCGTGTGCCACTTCCTCCCGCTAAAATAATGCCTTTACGTTGCATCGTTGTTGCTCCTTGCTCATTGCCCGTATTAATTACGCGAGCTTGATATTTCTTCCACGGTTAGCGCCAACTGGCTCTGCCAACTGGGCATTTCAATTCCCAACGCGCGTTCAATTTTAGCAACTGCCAACCGTGAATTCAGTGGGCGGGCAGCGGGCGTTGGGTAATCACTGGTGGGGATGGCGGCTACATTTTCGGGGGTAATCGATAACGACAACCCACTATGGCTGGCCAGCTGAAAAATCTCACAGGCAAACCCTTGCCAACTGACCTCACCCCTGGGGACCAAATGATACACGCCACTTTCAATACGGTGGGCAACTTGCGCATTGTGTAAGGTAGTTAACGCCTGCTGGGTGATTAGCGCAATCAGGCGCGCAGGGGTTGGTGCACCAATTTGGTCACTGACAATGCTTAATGCGCTGCGCTCAGCACCTAACCGCAGCATGGTGGATAAAAAGCTTTTGCCAAAAGCGCTATACACCCAACTGGTACGAAAAATTAGATGCTGACAGCGGCTGTTAGCCACCGCTTCATCGCCTGCCAGTTTCGTGGTGCCATAGGCGTTACACGGCCCCGTGGCATCTTCTTCCTGCCAAGGGGCGCTGCCTTCACCGTTGTACACATAATCCGAAGAGTAATGCACCAACCAGCAAGAACGCTGCTGGCAGTACTCCGCCAACTGCGCAGGGAGTTCCGCATTTAACCGCGTGGCCAATGCCAAGTCCGATTCAGCATTGTCCACCGCTGTATAGGCCGCCGCATTCACTACCATGTCCGGCTTGTGTTGGGCTAAGTAAGCACTTACCGCGCTCGCATTAGAAAGATCCAGCGCTTCTCTATTGGGCGCCAGAATGCTACCTACCGTGGCTAGCTGGCGGCGCAGCTCAAAACCCACCTGGCCACTACCGCCGGTAATAAGTACTTTCATTACCCATTCCTTTTAAGACATACAATTAAAATCTGGCGACTACTGATTGAGATTGCCGTGTTGCTGCGATCCTCGCAATGACAGTAATAGAGCTACAAACTCCCCAAACGTTCACCCTGATAGCTGCCATCCTGTACACGCTGCCACCACTGCCGGTTATCAAGATACCACTGCACGGTTTTTCGCAACCCGGTTTCAAAGGTCTCTTCCGGCTTCCAGCCCAGCTCACGCTCGATCTTGCTGGCATCAATAGCATAACGCAGGTCATGGCCTGGGCGGTCTTGCACGAAGGTAATCAAATCACGGTAAGAGTTTTCGGCGGGCACCAGTTCCTGAAGCAGGTCACAAAGCGTTTCGACCACTTCCAGGTTGGCTTTTTCATTATGGCCGCCAATGTTATAGGTCTCCCCTACTACCCCTTCGGTAACCACTTTCACCAGTGCACGGGCATGGTCTTCCACATACAACCAATCGCGCACCTGCTGACCATTGCCATACACCGGCAACGGCTTACCCGCCAGGGCGTTTAAAATCATCAGCGGGATCAGTTTTTCAGGGAAGTGATAAGGCCCATAGTTATTGGAACAGTTGGTGATCAGCACCGGTAGGCCAAAGGTGCGCAGCCATGCCCGCACCAAGTGATCAGAACTTGCTTTGCTTGCCGAGTAAGGCGAGCTAGGGGCGTACGGGGTTTCTTCGGTGAACAGGTCTTCCGGCCCTTCCAAATCGCCATAGACCTCATCCGTTGAGATATGGTGAAAGCGGAAAGCGGCGGCTTTTTCCGGCGCACTCGTTTGTAACTCCTTCCAATAATGGCGGGCCACTTCCAGCAGTGAATAAGTCCCCACAATATTGGTGTGGATAAACGCTGCCGGGCCATCAATTGAGCGATCCACGTGAGATTCCGCCGCCAGGTGCATCACCGCATCCGGTTGGTAGCGATGAAAAATAGCCGCCATGCGGGAGGTATCGCCAATATCCGCCTGCTCAAACGCATAACGCTCGCTGCCTTCAACTGTTGCAAGTGACTCCAAATTACCGGCATAGGTGAGCGCATCCACATTCACCACTGAGTGCTCGGTATGCTCAATCAAATAACGTATTACCGCTGAACCGATAAACCCAGCACCACCAGTCACCAAAATGTTCATATCAACACCACCGCTTACCATCAAAAAGTTTATTAACCAAAAACTCAAGCCATCGCCCATGCGGCGCTGATAACGCTCACCCACCAAGAGTTTAATGCAGTGATATAGTAAAAGGCACCCATGTTTGGTTAGCCTGAAAACCGCTGCAATAGCCTGTCATTGCCACTCAAAGCTGACAAAAGCAGAAGCGCCACCCATCGTGCTCGCATTGGTACTGCACGATGGGTGAATAATGGGCTGCAACTTTACCCTAATGCGGAGAACAGCGCGAGATAGCACAATACGTCTAGCCCGCCTCAGTGGCTGTTGCCAAACGAACCACTTGAGGATATTTCTCAGGCATAAACGGTTCTGGCTAACAGTATTGTACGCCGCCTAGCGCCCTCCTTCCTTCTAATCTGCTGTGGATAACCACTCAAGTCGCGATAAATTCTCCCGGTAGCTATCGTTAGCTTTCATTGTTGATTTACTCAAACGAAAGCCCCTTAGCGTAAAGCCTATGAGAAGGCCCTAGAGTCGTGACAATGCTACTCATACTTCCTCATAGCTAAAAAGTCTTATTGGTAAGCTATTTCTTAAATAGCGTAGGCACGCTCCTGCCTTAAAAATGACTCATCTCTTTGTTATTCACGCGTGTGTCGTTAGCTAACACCTCAATGATGAGAAAACATCAATAAGCCCCAGCAGCAACATCGGGCGAACCAAGGAATTAGCTAGGATAATGAAAAAAAGAGAGCCTATTAGCGTGAGCGTTACTACTGGCATCCGCAACCGACGTGAATGCCGACACCTTCGAAAAGCGTGCTGCTATCTGTGCAATTAATAGCACCACCGGCTTTGGTGGTGACGTTGCCTAGCGCTTCCGCATAAACCTGGCGTTAACTGGCCGCTACATGTGGATGAGTTGGACTTAAATACCGACTTTAAAGAAGACGGTGTTGATTACGATGCCGAGTTTGGCATGAAAGCCGCCAGCCTCAAGGTGGATTATTTTTCTTTTGACGGCGGTTTCTTCCTTTCGGCGGGGGCAATGATGCCGTAAATCGGCGTAAACGTAACGGGAACCTCGCAGGACGGCATACGCTATGCGTAAGAGGGCAACACCAATACCGCAGCACAGACCGGCTCTGTAGCAGGTACCACAACAATGGCAGATGCACTCAGCCATACGTAGGCGTGGGTTGGCATAGTTCCCACGAACGTTGATGTCTCGCTTCGCACCACGATCGGTATTGAAAACCTCGCCCCAAGACTGCAATCAGGCATTCGTGCCGAAGAAGCGAGCTTGAAGGATGCTCTCGACAAATTACCGATATTCTCGGTCGCGCTGACCGGTATTCGCTATACGTTCTAAATGCACTGACTAGCGTCTATGAATGCTAAGGCAGCCAAGTGGCTGACCGCCATCATCGTCTAAGCAGTGCCTCAAATAATCGGCACGAACGGCACACAGCCGCTGAGCATAGTGACCATCAACAACACAGCGCTTACCTTAATCATCGAAATCAAAGCTCAAATCCTCATCGTTATCAAAGAAGCTATCTAGGTTTTCAGGGGCGGCAACGTAGCCGGGGTTCAGCCTCGCCAAGCGGCCTAGCAGATGCGTTTGGGGCAGGGAGAGATTTACGGCGTAGGCAATGGGTAGCGCCTGGGCGTTACGCAAGGCCAGAAATGCCTCGTCATCCAGTTGGCTAAGCGCTTTCTCGTCGATCATGTGCAAGCCGTTAATAGAGAGGCCTAACTGGCTGTGTAGCGTTTCCGGCCAGGGGGTAATGACGTTGGCTTTGGCCAATGCCGAGAGCGCTTTCTGAGTCGCCTGGTGTTTACGGTGGCTGGTTTTGAGCACTTCAACACGGGTGGCAACGGCTTCACTCATTTGGCCCTGTTCATCGAAAAACGGCTCGCCTTCCTCTGCACCCAGCAGGCCAGAATCACGGTCAAAGGTGACAAAGCCCTTCTCCCCCACGGTCACGATCTCGAAGGGATAAGTGGATAGCCACGCAGGACGGTAATTGCCTAGCCACTTGCCGTCTTTGATAAACAGGTTGTGGCCTGGTTCGGTACCGCAGACACCGACTAATCGCCATTCCCGGTTCTCTTTGATAAGCGCTAACGGCATTGTAGCAGCGGCTTTGGCCAGTTCACCGGCGTGTAGCGGCATCAGCGCCTGGTTGGCGGCAAAGCTAAGATCAATAGGCGGATACCAGGTCTTGCCTTGGCATTCCTTGGGGCTTAGTACGAGCGGTGTGGGCATAGAGCCTCCCGATAAAACGTAAGCATTGAGGTACAAAAATTGAGGAAATATGGCTCAAGGAGCAACGTTATTTTCTCAGCCTTCGCAACGAATAAAAAACCCCCAGCCGAGGCCAGGGGTTAGATCGTACTTCATCTGGGCAAGTAAGCACCTTAGCGCTTACTGCATCAGGCGGCCTGTACCTCACCACCCGATGGCTTCAAAGGAGCAACGGGGAGATTGCCCTCCCCCTATGACCTAGGTCAGATGACCTTAGGCAGCAGCGGTGCCAGCAGACAGGTAACCGCCTGCGAAGGAGACGTCTTCTGCAGATACGCCGGTTAGCTCAATGGTTACAACATCATTAGTACCAGCGCTGTTGCCACCGAAAGTCTCAGTCTCAACGTAAAGCGTCAGGTTACCGCCTACTTCCTGCCACAAGATTTCCAGCTCGCCAACGTTACCCACGTTGTCGTTGATATCGCTACCTTCTGCAATTTCAACCAAGCTGAAGCCTTCACCGAAGAAGATCTTATCTTCGCCGGTGACACCAAAGCCAGTCAGAGTTTGATCACTGCCTGCTTCAGCAAAGAGGTAAACATCGTCATCAGCGGTGAAGTTGTCATTACCTTCAAGCAACGTTACACCCAGGCCAGCCGGATCGGCATCTTCGTCGTTCTCAATAGCAGCCTGCGCATCTGTTACTGCTGTATTTAGACCAGCCAGTTCAGTGTTCAGTGAAGCCAGCTCATCAACAAGCGCTTCGGTACCCTGCCAGTCTGTCACTGCTTCTTCGAAGTCAGCTTTATTAGACTGTGCTCCAGCCAAAGCTACCAGGTTAGCAGAGTAAGTATCGATATCCGCAGCACCAGCAGCCACGGCACCTAAAGGAGTACCGTCTTCAGTTGCTTCGGAGTAATCCAAAGTTACGGCATTGTCACCAGCAACAGTAATCGCGTCTTCGGCGTCCAGTGATGCAAAAGTAGCTGCACTACCGTCGAATTCTGAGTCTTGCGCTTCCAGAACATCAACCATTGCAGATGCAAGCGCCGTTTCTGCAGAAGTCACTGCGGCTAATGCACTAACGTCCGCCTGGGCAGCCGTCAATACTGAATCTAGGAAAGACTTCGATACAGTAGTGGTTGCGCCACCACCCAAAGTAATAGTGTAAGCAGTTCCTGCGGTGTTTAGCGCAACAGCGGATGTAAACGAAACTTGACCGTTAGAGGCAACAGAAGTGACATCAATCGTTGCACTGGTATCGGTTACTTCCACTTGACCTGCTACCGCTGCACCTGCGGTAGAATCTTGGAAAGTAACAGGGCCAGCTGTATTAGCCGTTGAGGCAACCGCTCCGGCAGCCGCATAAGCTTCGTCTGTAGCAGCGTCCTGAACGTCTTGTGCATCCAGTGAAGCCTTCAGAGCGTCAGCTTTTTCTTGAGCGGTCGCTGCTAAATTAGCAACACCAGCTTCTAGCTCTTCCGCAGCGGTGTCGACATCGTTTTGTGCAGCTACAATTGCTTCGTCAAGATCGGTCTGAGCAGTTGCAATACGGGCGTCTTGAGCAGCGTCGCTCAGAGCGTTGAATTGCGCGCCACTTTCATTAATGGAAGCAGCTGCGTCGGCTGTACCAACTAGGACATCAGCGGCGTCTTCGTGAGCTTCTGCAATGTTAGCTTCGGTTACATCAGCAGCGCTGATGTCGGTGCCTACATCAGTACCATCGGCAGTAATGGCTTCAACGAACTCGTTAGAGTAAGCATCCGTTAAGAAGTCAGCGATAGCGGTTTGCTGCGTGGCAACGGCTTCACGAGCATCAGCCAGAGTCGCCAGTGCTTCAGTGAGCTCTGCGACTCTCCTATCTCCCTCGCCTATTGATTTACAAGGCTTTTTACCTCCTCTCTCAGACCCCTTTGATCTTTTACTTCGCTATATCTATTTTTGATAGCAGATACGTATATTTTGAATCATCTTCAGAACAAGCATTGGTGCAGCCTCGGGCCGCTTTTCAGTTTCTTCTCCCCATCTACTTGTCCTTCCCTTTCTCCATTCGACGTTCTTCCAACGCTGCGAAGCCTTTTGCGGTCACTGTAATGGTCAGGCTGTCAGTGTCCCCCAATAGGTCTACATCGATCCCCCGTTCTCGGAAAAGCCGCATCATGGCGGTCAGCGTGTCGGCTCGCATGGCCATTTCCAGGGTTTCGTTACGGGCGACCGTGGATTTGGCCACACCTAACGCATCTGCGAATTCCTGCTGACTCATGCCGAGGGCAGCCCGGCCCATGCGCATGGCGAGCGCAAAACGGTTTTTTTCTTCCATTAGGGTTTACACCTCACGGTTCTGAAGCTATAAAGTACGTATTCGCTATCACTGATAGCGTATACGCATCATTAGTACGATATTTAGCCAAATAGAGAGGAACCGCTCATGCCGTCGCAGAACCTAACCCAAGTCTTTGTGGATCGTAGCAACCTGTGCCCAAAGGGCAAGAAAAAGGTCGACTATTTCGATCTGAAAGTCACAGGACTGCTGCTAAAGGTGCTCTATTCAGGTCAAAAGACCTGGTATCTACGCTATGCCACCGATCATGGGCGTATGAGGGAGAAAAAGCTGGCCTTGGCCTCAGTGCTGTCGCTAGCGGAGGCCAGAGAGCTTGCTCGAGGTCACTTAAGTGACATTGCGAAAGGAAACGATCCCTTTGACCGCAAGGCGGCGATGAAAGCGATCCCGACGCTATTAGTGTTCATTAATGAGACCTACATGCCCTACATTCGTAGTCATAAACGCTCCTGGGAGACTGATCAGATACTGTTGCGCGCCCATGTGCTACCTAACTGGGGTCATCTGCACCTGGATGAGATAACCCAACAACGGGCGATCAAGCTGTTCGCCGATCACCGTTTAACCCACAAACCTGCGAGCACCAACCGCGTATACGACATGCTTAACACGGTGTTTCATCTGGCGATCCGGTGGGAGACAGGATTGACCGCAAATCCGCTCAAGAACGTGCGTCGTTATAAGGAAAACAACAAGCGAGAGCGTTATCTGACCGAGGAAGAGGCTAAACAGCTGTTTGAGGCATTGGAAACCACGAAAGCGCCCCAGTTAAGGGCGATTGTGACCATGCTGCTACTGACCGGCGCCCGATTGAGCGAAGTACTGAACGCCCAGTGGAAGGACTTCGATACTCAGGCGCGGGTGTGGACGATTGAGTTCAACAAGAGCGGTAAGACCCGCTACGTGCCATTGTCCGATTCAGCGATCCAGCTGATCGAGAACATGCCGCGCATTGAGGGTTGCCCGTACTCCTTCGCCAATCCGCAGACAAAAGAGCCATATACAAGCATTCACTACGCCTGGGACACCGTGAGAAAGCGGGCGGGACTCGCGGACCTGCGCATTCACGATTTGCGCCACAGCTTTGCCAGCTTCCTGGTCAACGGGGGTCGGTCGATCTATGAGGTGCAAAAGATCTTGGGCCACACCCAGATCCGCACCACGCAGCGCTATGCGCACTTGAGTCAGGAAACACTGCTGGAAGCGGCCAGCACGGCAATGAACAGCGTGCCAATACTGGCTTCGCTGCCATTAGCTAAAGTAATTGAGGGTCGATCTGCACGACCACCCCGACCGGCGTTAATCAGCCACAGTCCGCCGTCCCTGGCACCATCGGAGGGACTTACCGGGGATAGCAGCGCATCAGGGAATGGCGCTGGTTAGAAAGGCAACAAAAAATAGGCAGAGACGATAAGGGCAGCCCCGGTTGGTGGCTGCCCTTTTTTGTGCGTCAGGCGGGTTACTGGAGAAGGTGGGATCAGTGCTGCGTCTCGGCACGGAGCTTTTCGACTTCTTCAACCGGTAGTTCTTCGATTTCTGCAATCAACTGATCATTCATTTCGGTACGAGCGATCAATTTGCGTGCCGCATTGCGCTTGCTTTCCAAAACACGATGCTCAGCCTCCTGCAAGGTTTCCTGGCGCCCTTTCTCGATACCTAGCTTCTCGCCTTTCTCAATAGCTAGGCGCTCAATCGTATTCACGTAAGGCATGTGCTTCTCCTCCTGTATGGCATGAACCGCCTGTACAAATTCGTTTTCCAGGGCGCTCGGCAGCTGGAGCATCCAGTCGATGATGATAAATAGCTGTACGACCTGGTCGCGGTTGTAGCCCCGCTCATACAACAGCCTGATCAGCGCTACTTTGACATCCTTGCGTGTGGCACCGTCTTTCACTCGCTTAGCCTTAATCTGGGCCATGACCACCAGAGCGAAGACATTATTGCTGGCTTCCAGCTGTGACCAATGATCTTCCCAATCAATCAGTTTAGCCATGGGGAAGGTAAACGTCAGCTCGCATCCCCAGCGCCCATAGTGAAACGTGGTGGGCCGGAAGTTCTTACGAGTATCTGCCAATACCGCCAGGCTGACCACATCCATGTTGTAGCGATCCCGCAGCCGGTACTGATAGGTAAACATTCGTTTGGCAAAGTCTTCCTCTGGCTCACCCTGCACCTCGACATGGATCAGCACCCAAGTCTCACTGCCATCTTTGGCGTAGACCTTGATCAGCTTATCAGCGTGGCGTCTTCCACTATCAGCATCAGGTGTAATCTGCTGAAGCTCTGTATCCAGAAAGCTGTAGCCCTTTGACCAGTCCACCTGCTCATTGATCGCCGGGAACAGTAAATCCAGAAACTCTTCAAAATAGGATTCCAACGCCATCTTCCACGGGCTGTCGTGATCGGCGCGTCGACTATCGTCTTGATCGCTCATGCTGACTCCTGTCTCAATGTCATTATTTTACCACAACACGCCGCGTCCAATGCTCAACCGCTTTTCTCTCATTCTATCTATCGGCTGCGTAAAAAAAGAAAACCCACCTAGACAGCCCCGCCCCACGCTGCCGGTCAGGGCAGGCGTGAGACAGGGAGGGAGGCAGGCAGCATCGACGGTATGTGGTCAGAGTGACCTTACAGCCACCCCCGTTCGGCAAACGACGTGTAGCCTTCATGGCCCACCACGACATGATCCAGCACCCGAATATCCACCAAGCCCAGCGCTTCCTGAAGCCGCTGGGTAATGCGCCGGTCGGCATCGCTGGGTTCAGGATCACCACTGGGGTGGTTATGCACCAGAATCACAGCGGCCGCGTTGTGCTCAATGGCGTGCTTGATGACCTCGCGGGGGTAGACACTCGCGGAATCAATCGTGCCCCGGAATAGCTCATCAAAGGCGATCAGCCGGTGCTGGGTGTCTAATAGCAACGTACCAAATACCTCAAAAGGGTAGTCGAGCAGCAGGGTTTGCAGGCAGCGATGGACTTCATCGGGGCTGCCGAGTTTATTGCCTTTGCTGAGCCGCTTTTGGGCGATCATCTTGGCCAGGTGTAACAGCTGGGCGTCGGTCACGTCGCCATTGACGCGATAGGTGCCGGGGGTTTCCCCGGCGATCAGTTGGGGGTTAGTGAGTAGCGAGGCGTTAAGCGGTGCGTTCATGGTGTCTCCTGGGGGGCGTTTCTGTAGAAAAATCCGTAGAAAAATATCCGGCGATTTATGCTGCTAAATCAGCACCTTTCAGCTCCGCAAAGCGCTCGGTGAGCTTCCATAACGCGCGATTTAAGCGCACGTCTTCGGTCACGCTGTTAATCGCTCGGGTACGGGTGGCCCGACCGGATTGAGAGCGACCACGTAAGCCGCCCTTGAAGAGGTTTTCCTGGGTACGGTTAAACACGCTCCACAGCGAGCCGTTGGCATCTTCACTGCGGCGGGCTTCGAGTACATTGCTCGGTTGGATAGGGCTAGCCTGCTGCCAGTCGTCGCCATAGCGCAGCGACAGGGCCGCTTCGGCAAACAACTGGGCTTCACCCCGGCTGATTAACGTGGATTGAAACGCCTCCACCCCCTCGGCAATGCGGGGGACTTGGTGGCTGAGTTGAATCGAGCCTTCCAGGATCTCGTCAACGATCTGCTTGCCGTGACGCACGCGAATACCGCCCACGTCCCCGACCGGCGTGACCATGCCGTTGAGGCACACCAGCCGAAACAGCCCCAGATCGAGCTGAAAGGCCGCCGTGCGGTCGTGGCTGTTGGTGAGCACCAGTTCGGTGACGCTATCGCCCACGGTCATTTGACGGTCGGGGTCTTGCCGGAAGCGGATCATGTGCCGGGCTACGCTCTGGCGTTCAGCTTGGCGAACGTTGGTCTGTTGGGCGCGTACCGGGTACCAGCCCTCGGCCTGTAGGGCATCGACCACGTTGATGGTGGGCACAAAGCCGTAGCGATCAGATACCGCTTCGTCGGGTTGGCTAGCAAAAATGGCGGGGGCAGTACGGTGGAGTTGGTCGTGAGTGAGAATACGCATGGAAAATCTCCTTCATTATTCGGTGAGTAAGGCATTGCTTACCGTGCAACCACGGCATAACGGCCCGCGCCAAACAGGCAGCGGGCAGCGTTAAGGCAGTGGCAGGGTTGGTTAGGTAAAGGTGAAACGGAGACAAGTGCTTAGGCGCGTTTGGCCTGACGTGGTGGGGGCTGTTGAGTTTCACTGCTTTGCGGGGCGTCAGCTTCTCCGGTGGGTGCCTTCACCTCGTCTTTACCAAGTGGCTGCTGGCTTTTAGCCTGCAGCTTGTCCGCTAACGTGACCGGGGCATTGGCGTCCTGCTTGCCCGGTGGCGTTTCGGGTGCCTCGGGGTAGAACTCCTCGACCACCTCCGCAGATTCTTCGGCACTGTCTTCAAAGGCGCCGTTGGCAAAGCCTGCCTTAGCGGCACGATCCAAGGCTTTCTGATCAAACCCGGTCGATTGGTGAAACTCATCCAGACGCCTCGCCTCGGCCAGGGTCGCTTCCAGCGTCCAGCCCTCGCGCAAAGTGATATCGACGTAGAAGATCGCCGTGCCCCGGCTCTGGCGGGTGGATTTACCCCGTAGCCGTAGTTCCAATGGCATACAGGCCAGCCGGTTACCCGAGATCGCTTTGAAGTAAGCGAGCCGTGCGGCCAGGGTGCGAATCGAGTTGAAGCCGGTGGTGCGGAAGATAAAACTGCCCAACGGGTCATCATCGCCAATCAACACGTTCAGCCGCCCGTAGGGCTTGCAGGCGCCGCCCTGGGCCAAGGGACAGCCATCGGGAGAAGGACAGTCCAGCGTGACCATGCCCTCCTGGGTACGCCGCTTGCACTGCTCGCCGTCGCCGACGCACAGCGGTCTGGCCGTTTGTCGGTCGAACAGCGCGTACTCGGCGCGTAGATTGAGGTCGGGGTCACTGAACAGGAGCCGGATGGGAATCGTCCTGAGCTTGCCCTCCTGGGCGCTTCGCAGCTGCTCATCGAGCGGGTGGCGTATCCAGCCCTCCTTGGTCTGGAGCTGAGAGGTGATCGTAAATTGGTCGTCTTTTTGCGGCAGACGTTTGCCGTTGTTCTCAACCAGTTTGCCGATGGTGATCCGCCCCAGAATGGGCGGGGTAATGGCTAAGCCTTTGAGCATGGGAACCTCCTGACGACATCAAGGGTGAATTAGGATCGCTGCCCCATAACGCACAACGCCCCAGGCGGCCGGAGAGCCGCGCTGAGGCGTTTGTTTGAATAAGGCAACTTAGGTGTGGGTTGGTACGGCAACCGCGCACAGCGGCGCTGTGTGGCGCGATGACTGCGACTAACGCACCACCAACCGCCGGGTACCGGGATGGGCGTGCAGGTAGGCGGCGCACAAGGCCGGGTGTTCCTTTTGCAGCGTCTTGGTATCCAAACGGTTGATCGGCTTGCTCTGCTTCCAGCTCAGTACACCGCTGGGAAAGGTCGCCAGTGTGGCGGTGCCCATCGCCTGCTGGAGTTTATGTTTGAGTTTGGCTTCTTCCTTCTTGGCATCGTCCAGGGTATGACGTACCCGCTGTAGATCGGCAAAGGTTTGGCTTAGCCCTACGTCGTGGCACAAATCGATGGTCTCGCCATCGTCCTGGGGAAACAGCGCTCGCAGGGCTTGATCGGCTGAGTCACTGCCATCGGCAGGCGGTGGCGTGTCACTCTCCACGTAGTTCCAGAAGTGCCGCTCCAACGCGATTAACTGTTCGATCATCGCCTCGTCGCGTTCGATACGATGGATCTGTAGCTCATGTCCACCCAACAGCACGGCCACGTCAGCGGCCTGTTGCCCGGTCACCGCTAACTGGTGCATGACCTGTAACTGGACGTACTCGGGCACGCCCTCTTTCCATAGCTTGGCCCCGTAAATCCCGGCGGTCTTACACTCCAGTATCTGCACGTCGTCATTGCCCACCACCTCGCGATCCAGGTTGGCCAACATCCAGGGATGCTCGACGTGTTGCAGGATGGCGTTAACCCGCTGTACCCGGTAGCCGGTGTGCTGGGCGTAGTGATCCGCCACAATGGGTTCGAGGACTTGGCCCCAATGCAAGGGGCTGGTCAACTGCTCGTCTCGGCTGGGTTCCTTGGTATCGAACTGCCGTCCGGTCTTGTCCATCCAGAGTTCGAGTTGTGATTTATACGGATGCAGCCCCACAGCCGCCGCCGCGTCACTACTGCCAATCCCGCTTTGGCGAATGGAGAGCCACGCTTGACGATCCAGGGCGCGGGTATCGACCAAGCGCCGCGCTTGCTCCCGGTAGCGACGTTGGGGCGGTGTAGGACGCTGACTGCGCGTCTCACGTTTGGGTAACGGCACCCCGCGTTGTTCAATGGCTGCGCTGATCGACGTGATCGAGGCGTTAGTGGGCAGTGGTGAAGCGGTGTGGGTGGTTTGGGGTTGAACGTGTTGAGACATGGTGTTGCTCCTGAAATTTTATCGAACACGGCATAACGGCCCGCTTCCTCAAAGGCAGCGGGCGAGTCGTCGTGATCTGTCATGTTGGAAAGGAAAAGGATCATGGCGGTCTTCACACCGCCGTTGTGACAGGCTTACTCGATAGACAGGCGAAAGGTGTGTTGGCAGTCAGCGCAGGCAAGGTTATCCAGCACTTTCTGATCAAGCTCGGTGCCCAGCTTGGCACCGGCCACCCCGAAGGTTGTGCCGCCCACTAGCCCGCCGAAGACGGCCCCGGCCAGACTGGTCACGGTCATCACCATCGGCCCGGCCGCAAGGCCAATAAGTGCCCCGGCCTTGGCGCCTGATAACGCTCCGGCAGCGCCGATAGCGGTACCGCAACCGGAACCGGTCGCCGCACCAAACTTGCGCCCCACCTGGCGCGCAGTGACGTGATGCGAGCCGCAGCGCGGGCATTGCATCGACATAAGGGTTTTCCTCCAGTAGCGATGAAAAGGAGATCAGCGATGGCATCCGCTGACAGCTTCATGGAGGTAGTGTGTGGCTGAGATTTTTTTGAATCGACTTCCCCACCAGAACAACGTGGCCATCAAGGCCCGTCTTCCCCAGCCATACGTCAGCCACGGCAAAAGGTGGGGTTTTACGGCCTGCGACGGCCACTACCGAGGAAAACGGACAGGACGATGTAATTGTTTACCCCCTTCCCGAATAGGATGCAGCGAGCCGTGACGTCATCCCGTCACGGTGTCTTGTTTGGGTTGCCCAACGGAATTTTCTAATAACGTGTCTTTTGAGACGTTGATAGGGTTTTGCTGGGAATTGGGAAGCAACGCATAGACGTCACCGGGAGAGCAGATAAGCGTTTATGACGGGGGAGTAATATAGGAATTTAACGAGGGTGTCTTAAGGTCTTTATGAGCACTGATGGGCTCACTTGTGATAGCCCATTCAAGGGACTCACTATCCTCCAAGACGTCGGCCACCATAGCCCACGACTCATACCGTCCACTCCTTCGACAATGCATTACTCAACACACGCAACCTAGGCAATCAGGCGTCTTCAACACGCCGGATGGCAAGTACGTTGTTCTTTTTGGTTGCTAGGCGATTCTTAATATCGCCATGTCGGCTTCCCATACGCCACAAGATCACCGCTGCGGATTGTTCATCCAACCTATCCGCGAGGTGTAACCCCATGTTTGATCATCGACCACTGCGTCATTTCTTAAACGACAAGCTGCGCCTGTACTACGACGATACCTACTACGGCTACAGCGTGCAGGTCGAGGACGGCCCCTTGATTGAGAACTACCTGGAAAGTTCTCTGTTGATGCTCAACACGGCAACGAACATCAACTACAACACCTTTGCCTTTCGGATCGAGCTGCGCTTCCCCAAGGTCATGCCTCGTCTCCCCATGCACGACGACAACCAGGTACTCGCCCGTTTCCTGCGCTTCCTACGCTACGAACTGAAGACCGCCAAGACCAAGTACACCACTCAGCTCCGCTATATCTGGGCGCGGGAGCAAGACACCAGCATCAAACCGCACTACCACCTGATGATCCTGCTCAACAAGAACGCCTTTGACAGCCTGGGGGTCTTTGCTTCTGATGAGTACGACATGTACTCACGCGATAACCTTTACCACCGCATGATGCGTGCCTGGTTGAAAGCGATGGGCTATGACCATGACGATCCACGCTTCCAGCAGCTAGTGAACGTCAGCAAGAACAAGATTACGGGAGAATACTGGACGGGCATCCTGCATCGCGACGATTGGTTCAGCATGGACGAGGCGATGTACATGGCCAGCTACCTGTGCAAGGCATACAGCAAGCCGATTGGTCAGGGTATGCATGTCTTTGACGCCAGTCGTGTCTAATCGTATGCGCAAGGGGTCCGTCAAGGGCGGACCCTGTCGTGCTGACAAGATGGATCACTCTCATTTCTCAATCTCCTTACAGGAGTCCTGCCATGATGCACAGGCCAACGTTTCCAACAGTCCCAACATCCCCTTGGGCAACGTCGCTGGGGGCTCATGCCCACCCTCCACCTCACACCATGCCCTACACCTCCCAGCCTGCAGAACCTCCCTTCCACGATCCTCTCAGCGAGCATCGTCTGGCCATGCTGGAACGCAAGGAGCCTACCCGGCGACTGGTGCGTGACGTGATTGCCATTCGTCGCCTACGCAAGCTCAGCCAGGCGGACCTGGCCGATGAACTGGGAGTCAGCAAGCGGACGTGGCAGGAGTGGGAACAGGGCCGTCGCCTGCCCTCAGGCGTGGGGCGTGCCCTGCTGGAACGCTGGGCTAGTGAGCAGGCGGAATGGTCGGGGGATTCGGGCGATTAGTGGCGCTAAGTCATTGTTTCTTTGTTTTTGGGAATTTATCTCAGACAAACAAGTGACAAGATCTTTTTAGCGTTTATGAGAAAATAATTTTCCATTCTGATAAACTCTTTGGCTCCCGGTTGTTCCCCGATCACGACACTGCCGAGCCACTGCCATGACCTTGCCTCCCGACGATCCCGCCTCTGCCAAGGGCGCTCCCACAGCCAATCGCTCGATAGCGATGGCCTGCTCGTTTAATCGTCGTGAAGACACGGGTAAGAAGGAGTGGATACTTCCCTCCCATGATCCCGTGAAGCTGTTGCCAGATATCGACAAGGCCATCCTGGCGATCCCGCAGCGCCCCTTGCAGGATCGTCTACTGGAAGATGACTTTGTGGCGGTGCCGCTGACACCGGCCCAACTGAAACATCACCGACGTTGGCGAGTGAAGGAGCGCAGTCGGTTGCACCAATATCGCCTTCATCTGGAAACCTTGATGCAGCTGAATGATGGGCGCTATCATCTCAGCTTGTATGCGCGGGCGTTTCTCCACCATCTCCAATGGTGCTGCCAGGAACCTTATGAACGTCGTGACCTGGCCCTACCCGAACCCCTGGCACGTCAGGTCAGTCAACGTTTTCAGGCATCGCTCGAATCGTTGACCCAGGAGCTCACCTCTCCCGCTTTTAAACGTCGCGTCAAGGAGTCGGAGACCCTTGCCAAGTCACGCGCTTCATCCCTGAGAACGTGGATGCGGGCGGCCTTCCGCCAAGCGCCGTACTTGCTCTGGGTACCGATACAGCTGGGTTATCGGAACCCTCACTACGCTGACCTGGCACAAACCCTGAAAGATCGCCAGACGTTTCTCAAGAACCGCCGGGGGAATCCGCTGTTCAACTATTTAGTGGGCTACGTGGGGAAGCTTCATTACTTCCCTGGGAAAGGGTTGGTACACGACATGATCTTCCTGTATGACGCTCGATACGTTCAGGAAGGTGCCTCGTTGCCGCAGGCATTCGCTAAACGCTGGCACGATGCCACGCACTATCACGGGACAACCTGGACCGAAGGCGAGCTGCTACATCCTGAGGCTCCCAGGATCAACGGCGTATGGTCCCTGGACACTGAAGAAGACCGTCAACGCCTGAAGCAACTGATTCACTATCTAAGCCATTACGATACCTACCTGCACTACGACATGCCCTCGCACACACGAACCCTGGTGACGTCGCAACGTCCGGGCAAGAAACGCGCCACGAAGAAGAAGCCAGCCAGCGGATTGCTAGCCAAAAGGACACGTGAGTTGTCATCCTGACGGGGCAACCTCCCAGGACACTGAGCGCATCTGACGGATGTTCAGAGGATCGCTGGCCCTGGTCATACGGATGCTTTATCCTGTCGCGCATTGTCTTCCTATCGTCAGGCCAACTCATGACCGACCCCATTACTCAGTACGAACAGTTGCAGCAAGAACAAGCGCGCATTGCCCAACAGCTCAAACAACTTGAGCAGGACGATGCCTACCAAAAGGCGGTGGCGTTCAAGCAAGACATCCAGGACGTCCTGGCCAAACACGGTAAGACCGAAGCCGAGCTGTTACAGCTCTTCGGCCACTCTGCCCCAAAGAACACGCGCAAACCATCGCGTCAAAAAGGGGGTAAGTCACAGCCGTTAAAGCGCTACACCAATATTCATACAGGGGATGTCGTAGAGGCCCGGAGCCTCCGAAAACCCAAGCTACAGGAATGGAAAGAAGAATACGGTGAAGCCGAAGTGAAACGCTGGGCGGTGGTGATCGAAGACACCGCATCACCCTCCAAGACACCGTAACGCGCTTGCGTGTAACGTACGCATGCGATAGCGCCCTGACCGGGCGATTGGATTACCCCATTACACAAAGGACGTTTCATGCGGCTTTCGCCCGACCTTCACGCCGATCTGCGCCTGACCCCCATCGACAATGCCGTCCTAGCATCAAAGGAACGCACCATTGATCTGCTGGTCACGGACATCCAGCCCTTGGCCTCGCGGTTTCCGATTGTGATTTCAGCCTTGCCGCAACTGGACCTGTGCGCCCTGGTGACACCGTCCGATACCGAGAACCTGTTTGCCGAGCATACGCCCGTGGCGTGGCGGCACTATCCCCTGGTGTTGGCCTCGTTGTTGCGAGACGACCATCCTGGGCAGGTCTCGACCCCAGGCGTTCGCGAACTATCGCCCGCCGTGGTGGTGGCCACGGATGCCCCGCATTTTCAGCTGGACGTGGGGTTCAGGTTGTTTGAGAACGGCGAGCCTACCCCTTACCTGCAAGGGCTAATCAAGACGCTAGAGGCTTGTGCCCAGGACGAAGAGCGAACCCATGAGCTGGTGGCCTTGCTGCATCGCGCCGGAGTGTTGGAAGAAGCAGAAGTGACGCATCTGGGCGAGGTAGTCGAGTGCTATCTGGTCAACGACAAGGCATTGAGCACCAATCTGGATAAGGCTGCTAAAGATAGCGATAACGTAGGGCAAGCGATCTCCCTGGCCCTGGCCATTGCCGATTCCCAGAAAGACTTGAAGGTGGAGCGCCGCACAGACTAATCGATAGAACGCTCAACGCGGCCCTGAGGCCGCGTTTATGTCATTACGCTAATCTACGCCTTAGTTAAGAAAGCTGCGCCTCCAGCGCCGCTGCCAAGTCGGTATAACCGCGCTTCTTGCCAAGCTCAAAGGTGACAGATGACATGCGCGATGCGAACTCACCCGCCAACGCTGACTTTTCGTCAACAACCATGGAATGGATAAAGAAGCGCAGCCACTTTAGATCCGCCTTTTCGGGTACCCCTTCCCAGTCAACGGCACGTGTCGACAGCGACTCCATGACACCCCATTCCTTACAGACAAAGCCGCACGCCTCGGCTGTAAGGAAGAACGCTTGGACACACTCCCGCTCGATCCAGTCGGCTTCTGCTCCAAACGCGGTATGCGTATCGTCCCACAACGCCTGGAGCTTTCGGCACGAATGGGCCATCAGCTTGACCTGGGCTTCTCGTAAGGGGGTGTTGTAGCTGACCGGGCTTACGTGGATCTTCAATGGATCTTCCTTAGGCGTGAACGGCGCGTAGCAGTAGGTGGCATAGAACGCCGCTCAGCGCGGCATTGGTCATCATGGACTATTAAATAATCGGCACGAAGGGTACGCAGCCGCCCAGCATGGCAGATATTAGCAACACTACGCTTACCTTAAGCATCGAAATCAAAGCTCAAATCCTCATCGTTATCAAAGAAGCTATCTAGGTTTTCGGGGGCGGTGACGTAGCCGGGGTTCAGCCTCGCCAAGCGGCCTAGCAGGTGCGTTTGGGGCAGGGAGAGATTCACCGCATAGGCAATGGGTAGTGCCTGGGCTTTTCTCAGGTTCAGGAACGTCTCGTCATCCAGTTGGCTAAGCGCTTTCTCGTCGATCATATGCAAGCCGTTAATAGAAAGGCCTAACTGGCTGTATAGCGCTTCCGGCCAAGGGGTAATGACCTGGGCTTTGGCCAGTGCCGAGAGCGCTTTCTGGGTCGCCTGGTGTTTACGGTGGCTAATCTTGAGCGCTTCAATACGAGTAGCCACGGCCTCGCTCATTTGGCCCTGTTCATCGAAAAACGGCTCGCCCTCTTCCGCGCCCAGCAGGCCGGAATCACGTTCAAACGTCACCAGGCCTTTCTCCCCCACGGTAACGATCTCGAAGGGATAGGTGGAAAGCCACGCAGGGCGGTAGTTGCCCAACCACTTGCCGTCTTTGATAAACAGGTTGTGGCCTGTTTCGATACCGCAAACACCGACCAAGTGCCATTCACGATTCTCTTTAATGAGCGCTAACGGCATCGTTGCAGCGGCTTTGGCTAATTCACCGGCGTGTAGCGGTATCAGGGCCTTGTTAGCAGCAAAGCCGAGATCATGCGGTGGGTACCAAGAGAGCCCGTGGCATTCTTTAGGGCTTAATACGAGCGGTGTGGACATGAGGCCTCCCGGTAATATGTAAGAAATAACGTACAAAAATTGAGGAAATATGGCTCATGGAACAACGCTATTTTCTCAGTCTTCGTGACGAATAAAAAACCCCCAGCCGAGGCCGGGGGTTCGTCTTACGTCATCTGGGCAAGTAAGCTGTTGAGTGCTTACTGCATCGGGCAGCCTGTACTGAACCACCCGATGGCTTCAAAGGAGCAAGGGGGAAGTTGCCCTCCCCCTGTGACCAAGGTCAGATGACCTTAGGCAACTTCAACAGTGCCAGAAGTCAAGAAGCCATTTTCTAGGTTGACATCATCAGCAGAAACACCAGTCAGCGTGATGGTGGTGATGTCAGCAGAGGCACCAGCACTGCTGTTACCAGCGAAGGTCTCTTCTTCGACGAACAATACTAGGTTGTTGCCATCTTGCTGCCACAGAATTTCTTGAGCAGCGGCATCACCAACATTGTTGTTGATAGTTTTGCCATCTTCGATCTGTGCCAGGACGTAGCCTTCACCGAAGTAGATTTTATCTTCGCCATTAGCACCAAAACCAGAGAGTTGCTGATTGGTGCCTTCTTCGAACAGATAAACATCGCTTTCAGCGGTGAAGTTGTCATCGCCATTCAGCAGAGTCACACCCAAACCACCGTCTTCTTCAGAATCAGTGATAGCTTTTTCAGCTGCGACTACCGCTTCATCAAGATCACCTAACTTACCATCCAAAGCAACCAGCGCTTCCCACTCAGAGATGGCTTCGTTTAGGTCAGTCAGCGCTTTCTCATCAGCAGCCAGTACAACGCGCTCATTCAGAATGCCTTGGGCTTCAGGTGCAGTTTCTGAGGTAACACCATTAGCATTAGCTGAGACCGTAGGTGTAATCAGTGCTTTATCACCATCCGAGGTTGCAGTAAAGGCTAGCTCAGCACCATTGGCAGTCCCGGCGCTGAAGCTATTAAGAGAGCCCGTAACCGTACCAGCAGCGGCATCTACACCAGCGAGGTCAGCGAATGCACCGGCAACCTGATCAGCAGTCAAATCAGCGGCTGCAGTCAGTGTTGCGCCGTCGATGGTTACCTGTTGTCCAGCCACCAACGATTCAAAGGTGACAGTCTGAACTTCATTCGTACCCGGCGTACCAGGCGTAGGAGCTACCCCAGGAGTAGTTTCAGTGACTGTTCCAGTGTTGTTAGTGGTAATTGCAGGCACATTCCCAGCTAAAGTGCTTTGGTAAGAAACACTTGTACCACCAGAACCATTTACGATCCATTCACCAGAAAGGGTGCCTGTGAAATCACCATTTGCGACAGCAACGCTTGAATCAGCAAAAGCGTTTGCCACTTGCGTTGCTGTAAGAGCACCACCGTTAGCAGTAAGGGTAAGACCCGCCACAGAGGCTGATTCACCATCGGCAAGCGATACGAACTCAACAGTATTCACTTCCGGCGTACCAAGCGTACCAGGCGTACCAGTCGTGCCAGTGGTAGTTTCAACCACGGTAGGCGCGTCAGGAATTACTGGGGCGTTTGCAGTCAGATCAAGAGCAACTTCTGCTGGCTTATCAGCAGCGGATGTATCAGCACCAATAACGCTATCAGAGACATCATCAGCAGTGATGGAGTCGTCTTCGTTTTCAAGTGCGATGACCTGAGCGATGGCACTTTTCAGAGACGCTTTTGCGTCAATTTCTGCGTTAGCGGCATCTGTTTCCGCTTGCAGTGAAGCGAGATAGGTATCAAAACCGGAAAGGTCTTCCAGAGCAGTCTCGGCAGTAGTGGTGTCTTCTACCGTCCACTTACCATTAATGTTTTTAGCGACAACAGTGCTACCAATTTCCAAGGTAGTCACGCCGTTAACAGCACCTTCAGTTACTGCGACGTTGTTAACTGTTTCAAATTTAACTTCTTCGCCGTTCTCTGCAATATTCGCTGCTTTAGCGGCGTCGATTGCAGCTTCATAGCTTGCAAGACGAGAATCTACTGTGTCGAGGGCAGCAATTACACCAGCATTGGCTTCAGCTTCCGCATCAGCAACAACCTTTTGTTGATCAGAGATAGTTTTCTCTGCAGCGGAACGACCATCAGCGATCAGGCCAGCTTTAGTATTATTACCAGCATTTGCAAAATCGACGTTAGTTCCAACTGCCGCATCTAACTGGTTATCAACAGTAGTAGTTGCCAAAGTTAACGCATCATCGACTTGCTGGTCAGTTGCTGTCTCAGCATTAGTCGGTGCTTGATCCGCAACTTGCTCGTTTTCCAGGGCAGCAACCAATGCGTCAGCTTTATCTTGCTTGGCACCTGATAGGCCAGCCAGTGCTTCAGTGAGCGCTGAAGTATCGGTCGGCAGCGGCTGGGCTACCAAGCCTTCTTCTTCACCGAACTGCTGGAAGTGATCCAGCGGCGTCAGGCCAGCTTCTTGGAAGGCAGCCAGTACGTCGTCGGTCGTTTCAAAACCTTCAACGCCGTCAGCTTGCAGCTGGGCCAGCTTGTCTTCCAGGTAAGCTTGAACATTGAATTCTGCGTTCGGGCTCAGAGCTTCAGCAGCGCCGTACTGGTTGTAGTGTTCCAGCGGGCTCAGGCCAGCCGCTGCGAAGGCAGCAATCACGTCTTCAACTGATGCGAACTCTTCACCGTCTTCTTGCAGCTGGGCAAGCTTCTGGCTCAGGTAAACATTGGTGTCGAAGTCTTCGTTCGGGTTCAAACCTTCAACCAAACCGTACTGCTCGTAGTGAGCTTCGGCAGTTAGGCCAGCCGCTTCGAACGCTGCTGCTACATCGGCTGTGGATTCAAAGCCCGTCTCGCCATTTTCTTGCAGCTGTGCAAGTTTCTGTTCGAGATAAAATTCAGTATTAAAGCTAATAGCCATGTAGGTACTCTCCGTACATATGCATATGTTTGGGCGCCTTCAATAGCACCCGTTTTTGTGCTTGCCTATTTTCAACCCCTGGGGGATCCCTTGCTGAAAACAAGTGGCAAGCTAGCAGGCGGTTCCGGTTGCTAGACCATTGCCTGGTGCAGAAGATAGCGTCTACTCCATTACAAAATCAAGTCAACCTTTGCACCTACTGTGAATCGCGCGATTCACTGCGTTCGATCATAGCAGTCCTTCTTAGGACCTACCACTTATTCACTAATTTCTTTTAATACATTAGCAAGCATTTACGCGCGTTACGCAATCACTTTAACCGCCGTTTGAGTGAACGGTAAAGGGTTTTCGCACGCCGTTCTATAACTTGTGACGTACGCGGTGCTGTATCTACCGTCACAGCCCCTTGGCTGCCCCGCAAATGCGGGCTGGGCTTGGCAAAGGGGTAGTGTTGTTCGAATGCCGGTTCCTGAACGGAATCCGGGTGGCGGGTGTCGGTTACCCGGTAACCCGCGGCCTGGGCAGCGGCGGCGAAGATGCGTTCCAGCGCATGCGCCAGGGTGCCGTCCGTTTGGCCTTCTTCGGCTTCGAAGTCGTCGTCGGTCATCTCAAGCAAAGGGTCCATGGCTTCCGGGCGGCACCAGAACATGGAACCGGCGAAAAAGCCTAGCTCGTCCAAACTAATGCGAATGCCTAGATGTTCCAGCAGTGTTTGCGTGCGCACGGGGCTTTGCGGGCTGCCCCAGTAGCGAACGTAATCCAGCCAGTGGCCCGCGGGGCCGATCATGCCGATATCCGGGTGGCGGTTGAAGGCATCGATCACGCTGGCCACTTGCTTTTTAGAGCCTAGCAGCTGGCCCAGAAATTCCTGGCGCCAGAGATCGCCGTCCTGGCGGTGCAATGAACGCTTGGCGTGGATTTTACATACCTGGCCGTAACCCAGCGGGCGAATGGCGCTAAGCATGGTCAAAAACGGCAGCACATCACGCCCTTTATTGGGCAGCGTGGCGCAGCGTGCATCCGGCACGGTTTGCTGTATACGGGCAACGGTACCTTCCGGGGCGTGCTCTGGCAGCGAAATGTAGAGGTCGTAATCGCCTTCCAGGTAGGCTAGGTGCGAGGCCATCTCGTCCCATAGCTCGGTGTGGTAAAGGTGCAAAATGACCGCGGTTTCGTGGCGTTTTTCCCAATTGGGCAGCGTATTTTCCAGGGCAAAATTGGCGGGCTTGGTGTAGTGCTTCACCACTTGCTTGGTGGCTTCCAGGTAAGCGTAGCCGTAACGGCGGTCGGGCTCTAAATAAGCGCCTTCGGCCCATTCGTTCCAGGCGTTGATAAACACCAATTTTTCGTCACCTGCCAGCAGGTCGGCTTCACGGGCGGCGCCAGCCAGCCATTGCTGGTAGCGGCCTGGGGTAACGTTGGCGAAGGTGTGGCCACGGCCGGGTTTGCGGGCGTCGTTGTCCCAGCCGGGGGAAACGGTGCGGTAGCGGGTATAGTCGGTCGCTGGTTTGGCTAACTGGGTAAACACCAGATCGGCGTAGTCGTATACGCTGCCTTCAAACGCCGGGTTGAGCAAGGTGAGCTGGTGCTCAATCCGCTTAGCGTGGGTTTGATGCGGGGGGAATTCCACCGAGGCATCGAACCCGTAAGGGCGTGGGTCACCGTTATTGAAGCTTTGGGCAGAGACCAGATGAATCTCGCCAATGCCATGTTCGCGGCAGTAGTTGCGCCATACCTCGGCGGTTTTGTTGGCATCGGGCAGAATATCCACCCGGTACACAATCAACAGCGGCTTGCCGTTAACGCGCAGGTAGTTGGGCTTTTGCAACAGCGGGGCGATATCTTCGATAAATTCGATATCGTCTTCCGGCAGGTGCTTTTGCTCCATCAGCACATCGCTTTCTTTGCCGTCCCAGCGGCGGGTCCAGTTTTCATTGGCCCAGCAGAGGCAGAAGGGAAAGTCGATATTGGGGTTGTTGGCGAATTGGTCAATCGGCCGCTCTAACAAACGCTTGCGGCCACTGAACCAGTAGTAGTGGAAGCAGAAGGCTTCTACGCCGTAGTGGCGGGCCAGTTCGGCCTGGCGTTCTTGCACTTCGGGCAGGCGTAGGTCGTAGTAGCCTAGCTCACCGGGGTGGCGCGGCTGGTAGTGACCGGCAAACTGCGGTACGGCCTTGCCGACGTTGGTCCACTCAGTAAAGCCTTTGCCCCACCAGCGGTCGTTTTCGGCAATGGGGTGGTATTGCGGCAAATAGAAAGCAATCGGGCGCAGGCGCGACTGTTCTTCCAGGGGCTGTTCGGCCAGGGGGACGTAGTCTTCGCTGCTACCGACGGTTTGCGCGAACATTTCGCCAAACATTAGATTGGTGCCTGCGTTGGCGCCGCCCTGCCCTTCCTGCTGCTTACTTTCGGCCACGGGGCGTGGCTGATTGAGGTAGTGAACCAGCGGGTGCTGGCGGGTGCTAAGCAACCATGGGTGCTGCTGCAGGTGGTTGAGTGTGTCGAAATTGGCTGAAGGATCGCGGGCTTCATAGCCGCCAAACCGCTGGTAGTGCTTGAGCGGGTCTTGGCCGGTGGCCTGCACATCAGGATTATGCTGCAGGTACCAGCTGGCATCGAACAGCCCTGAGGCGGCAATTTGGTAGCGCTCTGCGCGGGCGCGTTTGATTTCGCTGGGCAGGTGTTTCAGCCGCCTCAACAGCTGTTTGGCAAGCCACATGGGATTGTTGGCGTGGCTAACCGTGCCTGCGTGCGCTTTTAGCAGTTGGCGACGTTGGTGTGTTTCGTGCTCTAACGCTTGTTCAGTTTTTTGAACCGTTTCTTCTGCTTGCTCTAGCTGCTTTTCTGCGCGTTCGCGCTCTTCATCAGCGGCTTGCTTAAGCGTTAGCACACTCGCTTCGTGCTGGGCCTTGATCTCAGCAATGTAGTCGCCGCGCTGTTCTAACTCTAGGTCACGGGCATGGACCAGGGTGCGCTGCTGGTTGACGGCATCACTGTGTTCAATATCGGCCTGAAAGAAGGAGCTACGCAGTTCGGGAAGCTTTTCTTGGCTGGCCAGTGCCACCCAGTAAAGGGGGTCGGGGGTGCCGCCTTGCCCCTGTGGGCGCGCTTCGCTATAGGTGGTGTGATTTTTTTTGCGTGTGTCCCACATGGCGGAGCCGTATACCACCCGCTGGCCGATCAGCGTGCTGTTGGCAAAGTGGCTTTTGAGCAGTTGCTCGAACTCCTGCTTGTACAGCTCTTTGACGTGGTAGGGATTGTCGTAGCCGGGTTTTTCGCTGTATTCGTGCTTATCGGGGCTGGAGATAATCAGCAGGCCTTCGGGGCGCAGCACGCGCTTGATCTCTTCCATCATCGCTTCGTGGCGATCGTGGTGTTCGATAGTTTCAAAGCTGACGACCACATCGACACTGCTATCAGGTAGTGGAATAGCGGCACAGTCGCCCTGGCGGTAGTTAAGCCCTGGGTAGCTGTAGGTTGCCTGGGCATGTTCCACGGTGGCGGGGTCGACATCCACCCCCACCACACTGGCGGCTGTTTGCGCCAGGTAGTGGCTGCCATAACCTTCGCCACAGGCAATATCGAGCACGTCTTTATTTTCTACGTAGCCTTGGGCTAAGTAGTAACGGTGCATGTGTTCGGCAATGATGTCGCCGGTTAAAACATTGGGTAAGTAGCGCTCACCGGTAGGCGTTAAGCCCTGTTCGTTTGTTGTGTTCATGCGTGTTGGTCTACCTGTAGTTCGATTTGGTGCATGGGGATGCCCACCAGGCCGTGACTATGGCTGCTGGAGTGTGACTTGAAAAACAGGGCATCGTGCAACCAGTGGTGCTGTACGTGGTTGTCTTGAGTGCCATCCGCAATGGCGGTGCTGATACTGTAATCCCCTTGAGGCAGTATGGGCATGCGGAAGGTGAAGCTGGCAGCAATAATGGCGCCAGGCAAGGCACTCACCGGGTCGTCCTGGTAGGTGATAAAGGTGTTATCCCCAAACAGCGTTTGGCCCAGTCGGTCTTTGATATAAAACCCCATGATAGGCTGCAACATGGGTTGTTCTTGGTGGATGCGCGCTTTAATCGAGAGCATAACTTCTTCCCCGCCGACCACCCAGGTAAGCGGGTGCCCTTCGCGGTCGTGAAGCAGCACTTCTTCCATAATGGCGCCTTTTTTGCCGAACCCTTCTGCATCGGGGTCGAAGGCAAAAATCTCCAGGTCGTTGCGGTACGGGCTGGCGTTAAGAATATCCTGTCGCATATCGCGGGGGACGGGGCGCTTGCGTTGCTTTTCGTGCCAGTCGTCGTTGCGCTTGGTGGTGCCGCTTACCCCTTGGTTAGACTCAAAAAAGGCTTTCAGGTAGGCGTCGGCCACTTCCTTGGGCGCGCCCTCGGCGGCTACCTTGCCTTTATCAAGCCAGATGGCTCGCTCGCATAGGTTCAAGATGGCGGCGGTGTCGTGGCTAACAAACAGTACGGTGCCGTGTTCCATAAAGCGGCGTAAAAAGCGCATGCATTTTTGTACAAAGAAAGCGTCGCCCACCGCTAGCGCTTCGTCTATTACTAGGATGTCGGCATCGACATGGGCAATCACGGCAAACGCGAGGCGCACGTACATGCCGCTGGAGTAGGTTTTTACCGGCTGGTCGATAAAATCGCCAATTTCGGCAAAAGCGAGGATATCGTCCAGGCGCTCGTCGATTTCGGGTTTGCTTAGCCCAAGCACCGAGGCGTTCATATAGACGTTTTCACGCCCGGTGAACTCGGGGTCAAACCCTGCGCCTAGTTCCAGCAGCGCGGCTATACGGCCTTCGGTGCTGATGGTGCCTAGCGTTGGCGTTAGAGTGCCGCAAATCATTTGCAGCAGGGTCGATTTACCCGATCCATTGCGGCCAATGATGCCCACTGTTTCACCGGGATTTACCGTGAAGCTGATGCCATCCAGGGCTCGGAATTCGCGACCATAGGTTTTGGGCGCTTTCCCGGTTAACCGACTTACCCGTGGCATCACAAACTGTTTCAGGCGGTCACTGGGCTGTTCGTAGATTTGATAGTATTTGGCGACGTTTTCGACGGTGATCGCCGTGTTCTTCTGCTCAGAGGACATCAGCAAATCCTTTACGCGTTTTCTGAAACCAAGCAAACCCTAACCATGCCACTACCAGCGATACTGCAAGGTATTTCAGCAGCCCGCTTATATCAGGCAGTTGGCCTTCGAGTAACACTACCCTCGCCTGCTCAATAATGAAGGTGAGAGGGTTGGCGTTTATCATGCCGTGAAAGCTTTCAGGCAGGGCCGAGATGGGGTAAAAAATCGGCGAAAGAAATAGCAGCATGGTGGCAACCAGCCCCATGGTTTGGCCTATATCACGCAGGAAAACTCCCAGTGATGCCAGCAGCCAGCTAATGCCCATGGCTAATACCATTAACGGCAGCAGCACTAAGGGCAACATCCAGAAGGTCCAGGTAATTGAGCCTAGCACCACTAACTGGGCGAGTATCAATACCAGCGTGCTAATCGCGGCATGAAATAGCGCTGACCCCAGCGGTATCAAGGGTAAAATTTCCAGCGGGAAGACGACTTTTTTAACGTAGTTGGTGTTGGTGAGTATCAGGCTAGGCGAGCGTGTGAGCACTTCGGCTAGGATGCCGTGAACGATGAGCCCGGCAAATAGCTGTAGGGCAAATACGCTTTTACTTTCTTCGCCCCCTACTCCCCAGCGCGCATTAAAAACAACCGTAAATACAAAGGTGTAAATGACCAGCATAATAATGGGGGTAACAAACGACCAAGCCAGCCCTAACAGCGAGCCTTTATAGCGACCGACTACATCACGCTTGATTAGGCGTGTAATTAATTCACGATAGCGCCATAGGTGCACCACCATGGCGCGGGGTGCCACCGTATTTAAAGCATGTGGGTTCATTGGTTCTCTTTACACCATTCGATGTGATGAATTTGAATATGTGAGTGGAAGGTGCCGGGCCCTTTCTCTCCAGGTAGGAATAAGGGCGCAGATATTACCTTAGTCACCCTTTGTTAAGAAGTGCGGCCGCTAGCATGGCCACGTTGCCTTGCCATGTTTGCCGGTAAACGCGTGCTTGCATTAGCCCTTGTAGGCGTTGCCATGGGTTGCCCTGGCGTGAAAGGCGGTAACGGTCGAAGCACGCTTGGTGCTGGGGTTCAAGCCATTCCCGATGCGCCGTGAGTGCGGTTAAATTACGTTCAATTTGGATACGGTGGCCTCCTTGCCATAGGTGTTGCATTCTCGATAATAGACTTTTCATTCCCCGCTTCATGCCGATCAGGTTGCTGGCGTGCTGGCGGTAATCTAAACAGGCGTTGCTGTCGTAAAACACATTGCCGCCACACCCGCTTATCAACAGGTAACACCACCAGTCGTGTAAGCCCGTATCTTCCCCATGGGGGGAGCGCACCAGGAAATCGCGTGCGGCTTGGTTAAAGACCATGGTGTTGCCGCTGGCTATGTTTTGTACCAGGGCGTTTTCAAAGCTTGCGGGGCGCTTTTGCAGCGTTGAGTAGCCCGTTGGCTTGCCTTCCTCATCCACCAGCCGCGATCTCGCGGTGTACAGCATAGGTTGACTAGCGTTACCCGCTGATAGCAGTGTTACTGCCCTTTTAAGCTTTTCGGGGTACCAGCGATCGTCCTGATCAGCAAAGGCGTAATAGTCGCCTTGAATCGCCACGTTGCGGACCAGTGACATAAAGTTGGTAGCAAACCCTTGTTGCTTGCCTTGATAAATTTTCAGGCGCTGCTCTCCCCAGCGCTGCTGGTAGGCTTTCAATATGTTGAAGGTGCCGGACTGGGGGCTGTCATCTGAGACGTGCAGCGTCCAGTGCGTGTGCTGCTGCCGCTCAATCGAATCTAGCTGCTCTGATAGATAAGCTTCACCGTTATAGGTTCCCATTAAAATGGCAACATGAGGGGTTATAGGCGGGGTGACCGTTTCCATACTTGTACTCAAAACGCGATTGCTCCGTGTCAGTCAGCTGACCAGCGGGTAGTATACGCAGATGCCTGCCGGTTTTTTATAGGCAGACGCCATTCACTTACCTTGAGCTTGACTGATTTATGCCCGTTGCAGTTCCCCTTCGCTCTTCTGTGGGTGTGTGTGTCCCCACATTAAATGCTGGCCCCATGTGGCATCATTGGCTAGCCTGCATTGCCCCAGCGGCCGCGGATTTTCGCGTTTTGGTGGTGGACTCTTCTTCTGACGATGGGACGGCCGAAGCAGCCCAGCAGGCAGGGCTCGAGGTAATGGTGATTGAGCGTTGTGAGTTTGACCACGGGGGCACACGCCAGCGTGCACTTGCTCATTTAAGCGACTGCGATATCGTGATTTTTTTGACCCAGGATGCGCTGGTAGCAGACCCGGCGGCACTTTCCCAGCTGGTAGCGGCGTTTGATGACCCGAACGTGGGAGCCGCGTTTGGCAGGCAGTTGCCCCATCTTGATGCCACCCCTATTTCAAAGCATGCGCGTTATTTTAACTATCCTGCCACGTCGCGCGTGGTCGATGATGCGGATATCCCACGCTTGGGTATTAAAACGGCGTTTCTTTCTAATTCCTTCGCGGCTTACCGTCGCGACGCCCTCTTGGACGTTGACGGTTTTCCTGAAGGCACCATTCTTAGTGAAGACATGATCGCGGGTGCCAGGTTGTTAAAAGCCGGCTGGAAAATCGCCTATTGCGCCAAGGCGCGTGTCTTCCACTCCCATAACTACTCATTGCGGGAGGAGTTTCAGCGTTATTTCGATATTGGCGTCCTTCATCATCGCGAGGCTTGGTTATTGGACTGGCTGGGCAAGGCTGAAGGTGAAGGTGGGCGGTTTGTGCGTTCGGAAATGCGTTATTTATTACGCGAGGCGCCGTGGCGGCTGCCGGAAGCAGCGCTGCGTACGGTATTAAAGTATGTGGGCTATCGGTTTGGTAAAGCGGAAAATAAGCTGCCGCTGAGATTAAAGCGCTGGCTTTCTATGCATAGCCATTACTGGCATTAGCCTTAAGCAGCCTAGGGTTGGTAGTTAATGAACCCGCGCGAGAGCGTCATGGCGAGTATTTTTAAATCAAAGCCCAACGACCAGTTATCAATGTAATAAAGGTCGTATTCTACCCGTTTTTGCATCTGCTCTAGGGTGTCGGTGTTGCCGCGGTAGCCGTTTATCTGCGCCCAGCCTGTCATACCGGGCTTTACACGGTGGCGCTGCATGTAGTTTTGAATAACGCCTTGGTAATACTTGTTGTGATCCAGCGCGTGGGGGCGTGGTCCTACCAGCGACATTCTTCCTTGCAGTACATTATAAAGCTGTGGCAATTCATCCAGGCTTGTGCGGCGTAAAAAAGCGCCTAGCGGAGTAATGCGAGGGTCGTTTTGACAGGCTTGCTGGGTGCTCTTGGCTTTGTGAACGCTCATGCTTCTAAATTTGTAGATCCGAAAGCATTTGCCATCAATACCATGCCGGTGTTGTTTAAAAAGTACCGGCCCGCCCATCTTCCATTTGACTAACCCAGCAATTAATAACATCACCGGTAAAAAAACAATAAATATCAACCCGCCTAGTAAGCGGTCTTCCAGATTTTTTATAAGCCTTAATGGGCTACTGTCTAAGGGGCTGTAATTAAGCTCTAGCGAATATAGCCCAACCACCTGTGCCATGCGGTGGTTTAGCAGGCGGATATCAGAAAGGTCGGGGAAATAACGCACATTGACGGGAATGTTAATCAAACTGGCGGAGACCAAACGCACTTTATCGCCGTCGCTTAGTGGGTAGGTGAGCCAGATTTCATCAAATTCTCTTTCAAAAGAGCTTTCTTGGGCCAGCGTGTTTAGCTGTTTATGGAAGTGATCAGAGTCATCATCGGTGTAGGCAGTTTGCAATTTATAGCCCGCATAAACCATGGCATTCAGGTGGCCTTCCAGACGTTCAATATTGCTACTTCGGCCAATAATAACGATGCGTTTGCGGTTTTTGCCTTTGGCGCGGAGGTTCCTGAGATAAACATACAGCGCAGCACGCATTGCGCTGCCGGTGATCAACACGGCTACCGACGACACCCCCATCCAAAGCCGGGAGAAATTTTGGGTATTTTGAGTAGCAACCAGCAATAGACTCAGTAATACAATGGTTGCCAGCCAGCTAAGGCCATATACGCCCAGCATGCTGAACAAACTACGCCCCCGCCATGGTTGGTAAAGCCCTAACAGCTCACCAATCGCGGGAAGCAGCAGACTGCCAATGACCATTAGAAAGAGGTAGTCATCTTCACGGTAGTTAATGTGAGACATGCCCCACAAAATTAACCACGACACCATGATGGCGATAGCTGCGTCAAAGCAACGCATGGCTCTCCGTAGCCAGTCGTTACTTTGCGTACCTTTCAACGCTGCCATGAGGTTAAATTTATCCTGAGCTGGTAGCGGTTAGATCAGTCAACGAGAGCAATAACACCATCACACTTCCCAGATCATCACTCCCGAGCTCCCCAATGGCTGACTGCAGTGCCAGGCTGTCTAGGGCGTATTCTCCAATCGTATCCACGTATTGAATTCGCTGATCGTAAAGACTGGCACGGGCATCAAGTACGTCTACTAAATCGCGAAGCCCTAGCTGCTCGCCACGCTCGGCGGCTTCTAGGAACAGTTGGCTGGAGGCGATAGCCTGCTTGAGAGCTTCAATACGGCGCACATGGCCACTTAATGAGCGTAGCCGCTGACGCACTTCCTGCCCGGCAAGGTTAAGCTGATTATCAAAAGCCGCTTGGCTGGCATTAATGCTTTTTTCACCCTGCCTGACATTGGCGGTGGTATAACCGCCGCGGTAAATAGGCACGCTCACTTCAACACCGGCGCGGTAGTCTTCGCTCTCGCGCAGTACATCGTCACTGGTACGGTCAGAGTAGCTTAGGTTGAGGTTTACCTCTGGGTAGTACCCTGCCCGGCGTGTGCTGGCATCTGCTTCTGAAATGCGCTGTTCTTGGCGCGCTAACAGTACATCCAGGTTTTGCCCAGTGCGGGCCAGCCATTCTTCCTGCTTGCCCCACTCGCTTGTTAACGTTACTTCCGATAGCTCGCCGATGGCTAAACCTTCAAACGTTGGCAATGTGCCAGTTAAGCGTTCTAGTGTACTGCGGGCGTTATCCAGTTCGTTTTCTGCCTGAACGGCGTCTGAAATCGCTTGATCCAAACGTGACTGGGCTTCCAGCAGGTTGATGCGGTCGCCCACGCCTAGGTCATAAGCACGCTGCGCTTGGCGCACCTGCAATTCCAGCGATTCTTGCTGGGACTCTAGTAAACCGAGACGCTGTGAGGCTAGGTAAGCTTGCACGTACGCTTCGCTAACTTGAAGCGCCAAGTCACGCTCAACGACGGCCAACTGCAATTCGGCGGCGTTTACCTGGGCATCGGCGACATCCATACCGCGCCAGCGCTCTAAACTGAATAGCGGCTGCTGCAACTGTACTTGCCAGTAGTTTTCTTCAATCTCACCGGGGCGCTGTGATGGTTGGTCAAGGCCAAAATCATCAGGCGAGGTTTGAATATTGGTAGAATCTTGCCATAGGTAACCGCCTGTGGCGCTGACTTGCGGCAATAGCTGTGAACGCGCCATGGGAATTTCTTCCTGAGTGGCTTCAAGCTCATAGCGCTGGCGTTCAAGATCCGCATCGTTCTTAAGCGCGAGACCAAAGAGTGCTGGTAGCGAGGGCAACTCTGCGGGCAGATCAGCCGTCTCTTCTAGCGCGGAGAGCTCCTCCATCGCAGCTGCACCCGCTGGCATGTCTTGCTGGGCGTACGCTTGCTGGGCATAAAGGGGGTGGCTGACCACGATAATGGCTAGCGCGAGCGGTGCTATCTTGGCAGTTTTGGTCAGCAACATACTGATACTCAATCCTCTCGAATGGCGCGTGACAACATATCGGAGATCGGTTTGGCAATGTAGCTGGCAAACGTCCGCTCTCCGGTACGCAGCATTACTTCGGCGGGCATGCCGGAAAGCAGCTGCATTTGTTCTGTCATGTCTTCACGGCCTTCTTCGGTTACGCGTACGCGTGCACGGTAGTACTGTTCGCCAGTGGCTTCATCTTCGAAGCTGTCCGCACTGACGTGGATCACTTCACCATCGATCACATCGGTTAAACGCTGGTTGAAGGCGCTGAAGCGTATTTCCGCAAACTGGCCTACAAAAATATTATCGATATCGCGCGTTGGAATACGTGCGGCTACCACAAATCCATCGTTGGAAGGCACGACATCCATAATGGTATCGCCGGGGCGGATAACGGCGCCTACGGTATGCACTTGGCGGCCGACCACGGTACCGGAAACCGGCGCGGTGACTTCGGAGCGCTCTACTTGATCCTGCAACGAAATGATCTGCTCTTCTGCTTCGGCAATTTGTGCCTGTGCGTCACGCAGCTGTTCGCCGACTTCTTTCTGAAACTCTTGTTGCTGGATCTCACGCTCCATGCTGTTTTCGCTGATTTGCGAGCGCAGCTGGGCAATGTTGGCGCGAAACTCGGCATTGTCGCCTTCGTATTGCAGCACTTGGCGTTCTAGCTCGCGTAGGCGTTGGTTATCACCCAGGCCTTCGCGATAGAGCGAGCGGAAATCTTCGGCTTCGGAACGTAAGGAGCTAACGCGACGCGTATTAACACTGATCCGCTCTTCTAGCCCTTCGATCTGTTCACGCATCTGCACACTCTGCTCGTCCAGCGCTTGCAGGGTGCTTTTCAGCGACTGACGGCGAGCGGCAAATAGGCTCTGTTGCACGGCAATGACTTGCTGCACACGCGGGTTGTCGGCATCTTGGATATCGTCAGGTATTTCCATCATGTCCGCCCCTTCTTGCTCAGCAAGCAAGCGGGCTTCCATGGCACGATTAATCAGGTACTGGGAGCGTGCAATGGCAAGCTGTGAGCTGGCCTGGGTGTCGCTTAACACTACCAGGGTGTCGCCCGCTTCTACTTTATCGCCATCTTCCACTAGCAGTTGTTCAACAATACCGCCTTCCAGGTGCTGTACGGTGCGCTTGAAAGATTCAATCGAGACGCTACCCGGCGCGACTACTGCCACGGCTAACGAGGCAGTGAGCGACCACAACACAAAACCACCTAGGGCAAAAATTAGGATGGCATAGCCTAGCTTGCGGTAGCCTTTGTCACTAGTGGGCAGTTGTTCGCTAGCTTCGCCGTCAATCATCACCGGCCTATTGGGAGTGACATCGATCTCGGAAGAGGGAAGTTTCTGTTTTTCATCGCTCATGACTTCTCCTCATTACCGCGGCCACCGGGGATAGCTGAGAGGCGGGCCGTGCTTTGCTGGCTGACTTGTTCACGCGGCTTTTTGGCAAACTGGGCAAGCACTTGGTCACGTGGCCCAAACATGCTGACTTGCCCTTCTTTCATCACCAGTAGCTTGTCCATGTTTTTCAGTACGCTGGTGCGGTGGCTGATCACAAATAGCGTGGTGCCTTCGGCTTTGAGCTGGGCGATCGACATGGCTAACGCTCGTTCGCCTGCATCGTCCAGGTTGGCGTTGGGTTCATCAAGCACCACCAGCACCGGGTTACCGTATAACGCACGGGCTAGCCCTACCCGTTGGCGCTGCCCGCCGGAAAGCGCGCCGCTGGAAGCGGAGATGACCGTGTCGTAGCCGTTGGATAATTCCAGGATCATTTCGTGCACACCGGCTTTTTTGGCGGCCTCGACGACTTTCTGCGGGTCGATATTGCCGAAGCGGGCGATGTTTTCACTGATGGTGCCGTCGAACAGTTCGATATCTTGGGGCAGGTAACCAATATAGGGGCCAATTTCGTCGCGGTTGTACTGGGTAATCGCCCCGCCATCCAGGCGTACATCACCGACTTGAGAGGGCCAAATACCCAGCAGCACCCGCGCTAACGTAGATTTACCCGCGGCGCTAGGCCCAATAATACCCACGTGTTCGCCTTTCGGTACGCTGAAATTAATGCCGCGAATAGTCGCCATACGCGACCCAGGCGGTGCAGCGGCGACACCTTCTAGCGCGACCACACCCTGCGGTGCAGGCAACGACATTTTGCGCTCTTCACCGGGGATCTGCGTCAGCAGTTCATTTAAGCGCTCATAAGCACCGCGTGCGCTGACAAAGCCTTTCCAGCCACCAATCATTTGGTCGATAGGCGCCAGTGCACGCCCCATAAGAATGGAACCGGCAATCATCATGCCGGGAGTCATTTCGCCCTGAAGCACGAGAAACGCACCGAGACCCAAGATCAAGGATTGGAACAATAACCGAAGCACTTTTGAAGTGTTGGTTAAAGCGCCGGCCCTGTCGCTGGCCTGGGACTGTTTCGATAGGAATTCGTGATGGCGCTTGGACCAACGCCCCATGATGCCGGGCAGCATCCCCATGGCATGCAGTACTTCAGCATTGCGTAAATTTGAGTTGGCTAGGTTTTGCGCTTGGATGTGCTCGCTGTTGGCTTCGGCAAGCAGCTTTTTAGTGGCTTTCTCATTGGCAATGGCCAACCCTAGCAAAATGATGCCCGCACAGGTGGCAAACACGCCTAACCAGGGGTGAAAAATGAACAGTACGCCGAGGTAAACGGGCACCCAGGGCGCATCAAAAAAGGCGAACAAGCCGTTTCCGGTTAGGAACTGGCGCAGGCTGGTCAAATCGCTCAGCGGTTGAGCGCTTTGGCCGCCCTGCGCGACTAAACTACGGCGGAACATGGCGCCATACAGGCGTTCGTTAATAGTAGTATCTAGCTTATTACCTACGCGCACTAAGATTCGCGAGCGTACTAGTTCCAAGCCTCCCATGACCATAAAGAGAAACACTACGACCAGTGTAAGCATTAATAGGGTGTCAACGCTTTGGGTGGAAAGCACCCGATCGTAAACTTGTAACATGTACAAGGGAGGAACAAGCATCAGTAAGTTGACGAACATACTGAAAAAGCCCACCGACAAGAACGAACCTTTGCAGGCTTTTAACGCCCGCTGCAAATCCGTTGCTTCCTGTTGCTTTGCCATGAAGGGTTCACCGTTGAATCGAAGAGGAGTCAAGCGCAGAAAATGAATGCCGCAGCATAACAGAAACGCCCCTACCGGGGGTAGAGGCGCACACCGCACCACTGCAGTATGAAGTCTCCCCCCATAGAGCATTGTCGTTTATTATGAGAAACCAGTACCGGTAGAGAAATCAACGGACCGCGAGCTGAAGTCTCCCTCCATCATGGTTTCGCATCGCAGTTGCTCCACCTATTTGTAAGCCAGCAGGCACCGGGTATGGTAAGAGCCTGATCGCCCGACAAGTCGGGCTCCTACAAGGGCTAGGTGCAGGAACTCACGCATAACGTGTAGAGAGGAGTAGAGATGCCACGGGGTCATGCGCTGAGGAGGGGGCGGCGGTGCTTGCTGGGCCACTATTACCTGATAACAGTGGTGACGGCTGACCGATCGCCTTATTTTCTGGATTTTACGCGTGGCTGCGCGGCGGCACGGGCGTTTGCCCAACCTTCCGTGTGCCAGCATGCAACGACCTGGGCATACGTTGTAATGCCCGACCATATTCATTGGCTATTGGCGTTAGAAGGCGACCTTTCACAGGCAGTGAAACTGTATAAATCGTATGTATCGTTGGCTTTGGGCAAGCCGGTTTGGCAGCGCGGTTTTCATGACCGGTTAATTCGCGAAGAGGACGGCGTGCGGGATACCGCACGTTACATCGTCGCGAATCCGTTAAGGGCTGGGTTGGTTAACCAAATCGGCGATTATAGCTTTTGGGACGCCCGTTGGTTAACGCCGAACGACGCTAATCGAGTGATTGTATGAGTTGGCATCCTGACTGCCCTGTAGGAGCCCAATTCATTGGGCGACCAGCAAGGATCGAAGCACCGAAGGTAATTGCTAATAGCTAGCCTGATCGCCCGACAAGTCGGGCTCCTACAAGGACTGGGTGCAGGCACCGGTTTTCCGTAGGAGCCCAATTCATTGGGCGATCAGCAAGCATCAAGGCACCGAAGGTGAATGCTTCTAGATAGCCTAATCGCCCG